>Ga0315535_1000984_pt1 | contig 19507 bp, 17 predicted proteins | sample SalMarSW160220MG_2_FD_203092 | JGI IMG/M metagenome (GOLD analysis project Ga0315535, IMG submission 203092) | Salt marsh sediment microbial communities from the Plum Island Ecosystem LTER, Massachusetts, United States - Salt Marsh Sediment SW1602-20 ... | reverse complement strand
CGCCCGGCTAAAAGACTGGGTCGATGGGTACCGGAGTGTGGAAACCGCCCTGGAGGACCTGAATGTGCTGACCGAATTCCTGGAGGCCGGAGAAGCCACCGAAGCAGAGGTGGAAACACAACTGTCTTTGGCTCTCTCACTGACCGAAGAACTCGAGTTGAAGAATATGCTTCGTAACGAAGAGGACAGCCTGGGGGCCATACTGAAAATCAACTCCGGTGCGGGGGGGACCGAAAGCCAGGACTGGGCCGAAATGCTCATGCGCATGTACCTCCGCTATGGTGAAAAGCACAACTACAAGATCAAAGAGATCCATATGGTGCAGGGTGACGAGGCTGGCATAAAATCGGTTACGCTCGAGTTTACAGGAGATTACGCGTATGGATTCCTTAAGAGTGAATCAGGGGTTCACCGCCTGGTCCGGCTTTCACCCTATGACTCCAACAACCGGCGGCACACCTCTTTTGCCTCGGTATACGTCACCCCGGTTATCGATGAGACCATTGAAATCGTGGTGAATCCTGCTGACATCGAATGGGACACATTCCGTTCGGGCGGCGCGGGAGGTCAGAACGTGAACAAGGTAGAAACCGGCGTCCGTGTTCGCCACCTGCCCACCGGAATCACAGTGGACAATACCGAAACCAGATCCCAGCTGAAAAACAGGGAAAATGCCATGCGGATCCTGAAGTCACACCTCTACGAGATTGAGCTACAGAAGAAAAGGGAGAAACAGGCCGAGGTGGAAGGGAACAAGATGAAGATCGAATGGGGATCACAGATCCGGAACTATGTGCTTCATCCCTATAAGCTGATAAAAGACCTTCGCACCAATACCGAGACAAGCAATATCCAGGCGGTACTGGATGGTGATCTGGATCCCTTCATCAAAGCCTTTCTGATGGAGTTCGGGGGAAAGTAAAATCCGTCACAGTCAGTATAACTTTTACTTCATCTACGGGAAATCCATCCTGATCGTTCAGATGGAACCATTAAAAAGCATTGCCGATTTTGGTTGGTTTCTCCTGTTATACATTTCACACAAATATTACGAATTAACACATACTACACCTAATTATGTGTTTTTTGTTATCTTTTTATTTGTTTTTATTATAATTTTATATATTTGATACCTGTTTTGTAATAAACTGTAACAAATATTAGCGATTATGTGTGGATTTTCTGTATATACCGGTGGAGATAAAATGCTGCGGCTCAGTGTAGTCAGCGAATTTCAAAAAATTAAATACCGCGGACCCGATAATTCGGTGGCAGTAGATTTTGGTGATAAAGGATGGATGGGATTTCATCGCCTGAAGATCATTGATACTTCTGATGACGGGAACCAGCCCCTGATCCACAATTCCCTTCACCTGGTCGCCAACGGAGAGGTCTACAACTACCGGTCCCTGATGGATGCCTACAGCAGCAGCTACACATTTCAATCAGAAAGCGACTGTGAAGTGATCATTCCCATGTTTCTTGAACTGGGTATGGAAGAAACAGCAAGGAGACTGGACGCCGAGTTTGTTTGTGTATTGTTCGATGCTGAAGTGGACAAATATTATGCCGCCAGGGACCCGGTTGGGATCCGTCCCATGTTTTACGGATATGCTTCAGATGGTAAAATCATGTTTGCCAGTGAAATGAAGGCACTTAGTACGCTTTGTGAAGTGGTCAAACCATTTCCTCCGGGACACATATACGACGGTGAGAATTTTATATGCTACAGGGATATTTCAGCGGTGGACCGGTTCGTTGACCACGAAATGGAGGAGGTGTTTCAACACATCAACCAACTGTTAGTCAAAGGGGTTGAAAAGCGTCTTCATGCAGATGTGCCCGTAGGGTTTCTCCTCAGTGGCGGTCTCGATTCCAGCCTGGTGTGTGCCATTGCTGCCAGGATGATGGATAAGCCCATTCGCACCTTTTCGGTGGGTATCAATAAAGATCCCATCGATGCCAAATATGCCCGTATTGTAGCTGAATACCTGGGCGCGGATCATACCGAGGTTCTCTTTTCCCGTCAGGATATTTTCGATACCCTGAGTACCCTGATCTACAATATTGAAACATATGATATCACAACCATCCGGGCCTCCATCGGGATGTATCTCGTGAGCAAGTACGTCAGCGAGAATACCGATATCAAGGTACTGATGACCGGTGAAATCAGTGATGAGATCTTCGGGTACAAGTACACCGATTTTGCTCCCTCACCTGCTGCTTTCCAACAGGAGGCAGAAAAACGGTTGAGAGAGATTTATATGTATGATGTACTGAGGGCCGATCGCAGCATCTCTTCCAACGGGCTGGAAGCCAGGGTTCCCTTTGGCGATCTTGATTTTGTACAATATGTAATGAGTATTCCCCCCGAAAAGAAGATGAATTTCACAGGGATTGGAAAATACATTCTGCGGAAAGCATTTGAAGGAGACTACCTCCCCCATGATATTCTCTACAGGGAGAAAGCAGCATTTTCCGATGCTGTAGGGCACAGCATGGTGGACTACCTGAAAGCTTATGCGGAAGAGGTTTACAGCGATGAGGATTTGATGGATGGACAGTTGAAATACGGTCATGCCACACCCATCTCCAAAGAGTCGCTTATGTACAGGGAGATCTTTGAATCTCATTTTCCGGGAGCTTCGAAAACCGTGGTCGATTTCTGGATGCCCAACAAGGAGTGGGAGAACTGTGATGTGAATGATCCCAGTGCCAGGGTACTGCCCAACTACGGGAAAAGCGGAGAATAAGCCTGGATAGCAAATAGGTTGAACAGAGGCCGCCTCAAAAGGGCGGTCTTTTTATTTTTTCGATTTTTCTTGACAATTGAATACTTTTACATTATATTTGTACGATATATGTCATATATTACTTATTTCGTATATTAATGAAAATAGTGTCTAATCCAAAAAGAATCCAGATCATGGTCACCGGAAAGGAGTTCTTCTGGAAATTTGGCTTCAAAAGGGTGACCATCGGGGAGATCTGCAAGGCAGCCGGGGTAAGTAAGATGACTTTCTATAAATTCTTCCCCAACAAACTGGAACTGGCCAAAACCATACTGGATGCAGTATTCGATGAGGTTATTCTGAAGATCAGGCAACTATCGAAGGAGCATGAATCCCCAGCTATCACACTAAAAAAGATCCTCCTGCTTAAATCGGAAGGTACCCGCGGAATTAGTGAAGAATTTATCAAGGACCTCTATGCCAATCCTGAGGCGGGTCTGAAATCTTACCTGGAGGCAAAGACCACCGAAACGTTCGCTGAAATCGTTCTTTTATATGAAACTGGAAAAGAGGACGGCTGGATCAGAAAGGATCTGAACCTCCCCTTCTTTCTGATCCTCATGAGAAAAACAATCCCCCTTCTTTCAGAAGATGAGATGTTACACTATTTCAGCTCTTCGCAAGAGCTGATTATGGAGATTACCAATCTGTTTGTATACGGAATTTCACCACACGAATAAAGTGATGTATACCTTCAGATCCATCCTGTTTTTCTGCATTGCATTGGAGCTCAGTGGAAACCTGACAGCCCAGGACAGCCTGATGTTTAAAGGACAGTTTTCGGCATGGATGCTTTATAACGGCGGACTGGATCTGCCGGTCTACATGGGTGGCAGGTATATCCCCCAGTTTAATTACGAAATCAAACTTCAAAACGATCAGCTTATCGATTTTGAGGCTTCAGCCAACATCAACGGAAATTTTGGTTTTTACCCCTTCGATACCCTCAGTGCGGATGGAATCATCAAACCCTACCGGATATGGGGACGCTACTCTTCCCCTCAATTTGAGGTGAGGGTGGGATTGCAAAAAATCAACTTTGGTTCGGCGCATCTGATCAGGCCGCTTATGTGGTTTGATGAGGTGGATCCACGCGATCCTCTGGGCCTTACCGATGGTGTCTGGGGTGTTCTGGCCAGATACTACTTTCTGAACAATGCAAACGCCTGGTTATGGTGCCTCTATGGAAACAAGAATCCCCGGGGGTGGGACAACGCCGGAACGAACAATGATATTCCTGAGTTCGGAGGAAGGTTTCAATCGCCCGTTCCTTCAGGTGAAGCAGCCATTTCCTATCATCACCGGGTTTCGGATACAAGGGGGGTGAACCCGGCCATCCCGGAGTATGCCAAAGTGCAGGAAAACAGGATCGGATTTGATATAAGGCTCGATCTGGTGGTGGGTGCCTGGCTGGAAGGATCCTGGGTTGGCAACAGTGAAAATCTGGACATGTTTACCAACCAGGAGACATTCAGTGCCGGGGCAGATTATACGTTCGGAGTTGGAAATGGGATCTATATGATATTCGAACAACTGCTGGCATCATTTGATGAGAAGGCTTTCGCTTTCGAAAATACCACTACCTTTTCCCTGCTCTCCCTCTCCTACCCCCTGGGCCTGTTCAGTAATATCCAGGGTATCGTATACTACGACTGGGACAACAGCAATCTCTATAATTTTATCAACCTGCAGAGGGACTTCAGATATTTCTCCCTCTACCTGATGGGATACTGGAATCCGCAGGATTACAGAATACCCACCCAGAAAATTGAACAAAACCTTTACGCCGGAAGGGGCATTCAAATCATGTTTGTATTGAATCATTAAAACAACATACAATGGAAAATTCCACAATTATCAAGATTGAAAAGCTGATCAAACGTTTCCCTGTCGGGAAGAGTCATTTCACAGCGCTCAACGACGTCAATTTAAGTGTTGGACGTGGTGAATTCCTGGGTCTGGTGGGGCCCAGCGGGTCAGGAAAAACCACCTTGCTCAATATTATTGGTTCGCTTGACACCCCCACCGAAGGAGTAGTTACCGTTCTGGACAGATCCATCGCTGCATTAAGTCACAAGCAATCGTCCCAACTCAGGAACAGGCACATCGGGTTTATTTTTCAAACCTACAATCTGTTGCCGGTGTATACGGTTTATGAGAATGTGGAATTTGCATTGTTGTTGCAGAAACTTTCTGCCTCCGCAAGGAAAAAAGCAGTGATGGATGCATTGGAATGGGTGGGTTTGACCGATAAGATCAAATCAAAGCCCTCCATGCTGTCGGGAGGTGAGTGCCAGCGTGTGGCCATAGCCCGGTCGATGGTAAAAAGGCCCGAAATCGTCCTGGCCGATGAACCTACTGCCAACCTGGATTCCAAAAACTCTCATCACATCCTTCAGACCATGAAGAATCTGAACAAGGAACTGAATACCACTTTTATATTTGCCACCCACGACGAAAAGGTGATGAAGTACCTGAAAAGGAAAGTCTCTCTTGAAGATGGAAAAGTCGTAAAGGACGAAATAATAAAGAATTCAAAAAACTGATATCATGCTCTCATTAAAACTTGCATTTAAAAATTTATTGGGTGCAGGTCTAAGGACCTGGCTCAACGTCCTGGCCCTCTCTTTTGCCTTTGTCCTGATTATTTTCTATAATGGTTTGATCGATGGATGGAACAGGCAGGGCAGCAGGGATACCAAAGAATGGGAAACCGGAATGGGACAATTCTGGCATCCGGCATATGACCGTTTCGATCCATATACCATTGAGGATTCCCACCAACCGCTCTCCAAAGAGGTACTGGCAGAAATAGAGAATAAGAATCTTACGCCCGTTCTGGTGGCCCAGGCAACAGCATACCCCCAGGGCAGATCCATAAGCATAACACTCCGGGGTGTTGATCCGGAACAGACCATTTTAAAACTGCCTACGGCCGATCTGCCCTCATCCAATGGTACCGATTATGCCATCATAGGTAAAAGCATGGCCAAATCTGCCAACCTGAGCGTTGGAGACAACCTGCTGGTAAGGTGGCGCGATAAGAATGGCACCTTTGATGCCCGGGAGATTCAGATTGCATCCATATTTAAATGTAACGTTCCTGCTGTGGACAAAGGTCAGGTTTACATGTCCCTGCATTCGCTGCAGGAACTGCTGGGAATGGAGAATGAGGCTACCCTGCTGGTAACCGGAGAGGGGTTTGAAATGCGGGAATTGAATGGATGGAGTTTTAAAGATAACGATTTCCTGCTGGCGGATATGAAGAAAATCATCCAGTCAAAAAAAGCCGGTGGTTCCATTTTGCAGGGACTGCTGCTGATCATTGCGCTGATTGCCATTTTTGATACCCAGGTTCTCTCCATCTTCCGCAGACAGAAGGAGATAGGGACCTATATTGCCCTGGGGCTTACAAGGGCCCAGGTGGTGGGTATCTTTACCGTGGAGGGCGGGGCACACAGCATCCTGGCCATCCTCCTGGGGTCTGCCTATGGTATTCCAATTCTGCTATGGCTGAATAAGACAGGTTTCAATATGAGCTATGCGGAGGACCTGAACTTTGATCTGCCCATTGCTGAATCGCTTTACCCCTATTACAGCCTCAGGCTGGTAGTGATCACCATCCTCATTGTGGTAATCTCAGCTACCATTGTCAGTTACTTGCCTGCGCGCAAGATTTCTAAAATGAAACCCACAGAAGCATTAAAAGGAAAATTACAATGATACGATTTCTATTTAAAGGGATATTAAGGGACAGAAGCCGAAGCCTGCTGCCGGCAATTGTTGTGGCCCTTGGCGTTTTTCTGACCGTATTCATGAGTGGCTTTTTTAAAGGCATCATGACCGATATGATCGATATGACTGCCAGATTTTCGACAGGTCATGTAAAGGTTACCACCCGAGCCTATGCAGAAAATGCCGACCAGGTGCCTATTGATCTGGCACTGTTTGGTGTCTCCGAATTAAAAAAGCAACTCCAGGCTGAATACCCAGATCTGGAGTGGACGGAAAGAATTCTATCGGGTGGATTACTGGATGTTCCTGATGAAAACGGGGAGACGCGGGGTCAGGGTCCGGCCATGGCCACAGCCATTGATCTTCTTTCCCCGGGAAGCAAGGAGGCGAAGCGAATGAACATTCAAAATTCCATTGTTAAGGGAAGTATGCCACAACAACCCGGGGAAGCACTGATCAGTGATGACTTTGCAGAGAAATTCGGTGTTTCTGTGGGTGATAATGTGACCCTTTTCGGATCCACCATGAATGGAAGCATGATGTTCAAGACATTTAAAGTCAGCGGAACTCTGAGGTTTGGCAACGGGGCACTCGACAGGGGTGCAATCTTTATGGATATAAAGGATGCTCAACTGGCTTTTGACATGGAGGATGCAGCCAGTGAGATCCTGGGTTTTTATATCAAACATCCCTACGATGATCCGGCAGCCCAATCCCTGGCCAATTCATTCAATGCCAAATATAGCGATGAGCAAGATGAATTTTCACCCATAATGACCAGGCTTGCCGAAGAGGCAGGGATGGCTGATTATCTGAGTATCGCAGAGAATATGGTGGGCATCATGGTATTTATTTTCATTATTGCCATGTCCATCGTTCTGTGGAATACCGGCCTCCTCGGGGGGCTGCGCCGTTACAGTGAATTTGGGATACGTCTGGCCCTGGGAGAAGAAAAAAAGCATATTTACAGCACAACAATATATGAGGCCATCCTGATCGGGATCATTGGCTCGTTTGTGGGAACAATTCTCGGTCTGGCACTTACCTACAGGTTACAAACCCATGGCTGGGATTTTTCTGCCCTCACCGGTAACATTGGAATGATGATGCCCTCCGTTTTCAGGGCACAGGTAACCCCCTCCTTGTATATCGTCGGTTTCATTCCCGGAGTAGTTGCCATGGTTCTGGGGAATGCCCTGGCGGGGTTTGCCATTTACAAAAGAAAAACTGCTCAGTTGTTCAAGGAGCTGGAAGTATAATAGTACTAAGTACTTAGTGCATGGTACTCAGTAAAATAAAAAAGAAAAATGATGAAAACAGGAATATATGCCGTGGTCATGCTTTCAGTAAGCCTGTCCCTGGCGGCACAGGATGCCAGGGAGATACTGGAGACGGTCGACAAAAACATGTCATCGGAAAACAGAATATTCGAATCTGATATGATCATCCATGGACGGCGATCATCCCGGACCATTGGTTCAAAGTCCTATTCGGTGGGTACCAAGCAGTCCTTTACCGAATACCTCTCCCCTGCACGCGAGCAGGGCACCAAGATGCTCAAGCTGGAAAATCAGCTGTGGATCTATTCACCATCGACCGACCGGATCATCCAGATCTCAGGCCATATGTTGCGACAGTCGGTCATGGGTTCCGACCTGTCCTATGAAGATATGATGGATGACCGGAAACTCACAGAGGTGTATGACGCTTCCCTTGCCGGACATGAGGAAATTGACGGCAGGGACACCTATGTGCTGGACCTGGTTGCAAACGTGGATGACATAGCCTATCATTCACAGAAGATGTGGGTGGATAGTGAACGTTTTGTTCCCCTGAAACAGGAGATGTTTGCCAAAAGCGGTCAGCTGCTGAAGCGTACTACGTTCTCAGATGTCCAGAAGGTTCAGGGCCGCTGGTTTCCTATGTCCATGGTCTATAAGGATATGCTCAAGGATGGTGAGGGTACCGAATTCCGGATAAGCAGTGCCAGGTTTGATCAAAAGATCCCCGACTATATCTTCACAAAAGCTGCCCTGAAGCAATAGGCCGGTTCTTATCTGAAGAAAAGAGCAATGCTCACCGAAAACAGGATAAGCAGCAATGAGGCTCCGTAATAGAAAAGTGATGCTTTGAACTTCCGTACTGCATTCTTCGACTTTCTAATATAGAGGCGGCCCAATTGTGTAAGGAAAAGAGCAAAGATCATCAGAGCGATATGTTCGATGGCCCAGAACCTGAGAGAAGCGTCATTCTCAGTATTGGGTACTTCCCAAAATGGTCCCTCCAATGAAGTCCGGAGCGTAAAATAGATGATGAATCCAAGGATCAGTTGAAAATAGAGGGCGATGTTGAAAATCAATGAGACGCCTTCATCCACCCTGGAATATGGCCTTTTCTTTTTCCAGCCCTGTGCGGAAAGCACTGCAGTAAAGATTCCCGCCAGCAGGGTAATGCTGCTGATGATGATGTGGATTTTAAAGGTAAATGTATAGAGCATGTACTTTCTTTCAAAACATAAAAATACAAAACCTTGCGATCCCCTGAAAACCGAAAGCCACCCGGCAGTCTAACTCCTGGTGGCTTCTGGAAATCTTATTAGCTATGTATGCTTCAAAAGTAAAACAACAATCTGAAGACATTCTGAAGACATTAAAAAGAATAAACCAGGGTAAAAACATGCTGTTCTTTTTTGTATGCATATTCAAGAAGAAACCCATACGATTCACAAATCTTTTTCACCAGGGATAAACCCAAACCCAGACCTTTCCCCTTTCCGTGATCCCTGATAAATCTCCGGAATAAGTCTTCTTCTGCGAATGGCAAAGGAGCTCCGTCGTTCCGGATAATCAGCCGGTCAGGCCCGGTTTCCACGGCAATGGATCCACCTTCCCTATTATGTACAATGGCATTTTTAAGCAGGTTGGTCACCAGTATATCCGCAAGACCCGGATCCATTTGTATTTTATTTGCCACTCCCGAATAGGTTTTTTTCAATTCAATACCCCGCAATTCAACCAGTTCCTGTAACATTTCAATGTGCTTGTCCAGCAATCGGGCCAGATCAATCTCCCTGACGCCCGTAAATTGCCTGTTCTCAATCCGGGTTATCAGTGTAAGGGTCGAATTCAGTCTGGAGATCTGGTTGGTACTTGCATTGATGGCCTGGATCAGTTTCATTTCTCCGGGACCCATGTTTTCAGACTGAATCAATAGTTCGGTTTTCGATTTGATCACAGCCAGCGGAGTCTGCAATTCATGGGTGGTATGGTCGGTGAACTCTTTCAGTTCCCTGTAATCCCGGGAGAGCTGACGGGTCATTTTCTCAAGAACATCCTTGAGTTCGGCAAATTCTTCAATATCCTGCTCACCCAGAACTACAGGTTCTTTTGCAGTATCAAATTCTTTCAGCTTCTCCAGCGCTTTGAAGAAGTCTTTCCACAGGTTGGCGAAAACCGTCCGGTTCAGCAGAAAGACTCCGGCCAGAAAACAGATGACCATGATGGTCATCATCAAAGTTACCCGTTCCACCAGCTGGTCGGTGGGAGCTGTGGATTTATATATTTTGACCAGCAAAGGACCCTGTCCACGAGCTGACTGGTACATCAGATACCTGTAGGTCCTGAATTGATTGCTGGCTGCATCAAGCATCAAGGTATCTCCAAACACCTCCTCCTGCCGGTGGCCGGCATCCACCTTTTGCACGGAAAGGCTGTCAATTCCGACGATCCGGATGGGTAAATGCTGCGGATCCTGTGTCAGATGACTCTCCACCACCTCCTTCAAACCCGATAACTCCCTGTTTAAATCGGCCTGACTCAGGTTCTTTAAAACCTGAAAAAATATAATCCCCATCAAAAAGAAGAGAAACAGAGACAGGGTAGCAATGTAGAGGGTGGTTTTGGTCAGCAGCTTCATCCGGTATAACAGTTATCGATCAGTCCAGGGAAAATTTATATCCTACCCCGTAGATATTCTGAATATAGTCAGGACTACCGGCATCTTCAAGTTTTCTGCGCAGGTTCTTCAGGTGGGTATAAATAAAGTCATAGGAACCATAGCCTCCTCCGTAATCTCCCCACAGGTAATCCGCGATACTTTCTTTGGTAATCACCCGGTTTCTGTTGGCCATCAGGTACAACAAAAGGTCATACTCTTTCCTGGTCAGATCCACCGCTTGATCCTCCACAAAACACTGCTTCTCCTCAGGTGAAACCCTGATCACTCCGATTTTCAGGATCTCTGCCCCCCGGATCCGGGTTCTGCGGACCACAGAATGGATCCGAGCCACCAGTTCTGAAAGGTGAAACGGCTTTACCAGATAATCATCCGCTCCCAATTCCAGGCCTTTGACCCTCTCTTCCAGGGCGCTTCGTGCTGAAATGATAATGATCCCTGTATCGTCCTGGTTCTCCCTGGCCAGCTTAACCAGCTCCAGGCCGTCCCCATCGGGAAGATTCAGGTCTATGAGCATACAGAGATAGTCGTGCTGATCCAGCATACATAGTCCGGTATGGTAGTTGCCTGCCTGCTCACATTTGAATCCCTCCATCTCCAGGTATGAGACCATGGACTCCCTTAAGGAATCCTCATCCTCCACGATCAGTATCTGCATGGACCTTATTTTGGGGAAATTTACTGAAAAAAGACGGGATGCTCCTAAAGAGCTCCTATGATACCCTGGAACGCATTGGACTCCGTCTTGTTATGAACCTCCTGCTTTTGGAGGTCAGCGATTGTCGCCTCCAAACCGGGTAGTGTATCCATCAATGTCCTGATATCGGCTTCAAGTGTCCTGATCTCAGCCTCGTACTCCTCTATTTTCAAAGTATCAGTTTCCTTCCCAATCTTTTTACTCAGGTTATTGATCTTATCGGTCAGGTTATTGATCTTGCCCTCATTCTGGTCTCTTTCCTTTTCCTGATCCTTGAGATCTTTTTCCAGGATCTTTAGCCTTCGGGCATAGGATTGCTCATAATGGTACGCCATAAACGCCTTGGCATAGTTGCGAAGATTCTCCATCTCAGGCTTCCAGTCCTGGCTGTTCAGCGTGATGTCATAACCCATTTTAAAAATGAGTGCCATGGCATAATACTGCTCTGTGATATAACAATAACCAATCAGGTCGCCCCTTTTGGTTGCAATGGTCGGCAGGGAAATCTTTTCAGCAATGAACAGATTGTCACCCTCCTTTTTCAATTTCACATCGCTGCGGTCCTTGCAATAATCTTTCAGGTCATTCAACGCCTCGTCAAGATCACGTTCCACAGGAAAAACCCATGCTGTGGCCTTGCCGTCCTCCAGGTTTACTTCCTGCTCATCAAGGAACAAGTGGGTTTGTCCATACATAGAGCCGGTGAGTATCATCCCGGCTATCAGAAACAATGCGTTCTTTTTCATAGCCCCCGGTTTTAGGTGGAATATCTTTGGTTAAAGCAATTAAGTTACGCAAAACCATAGACAAAGAAAAATAGTTAATTTTAGCATTACACTATTCCATCATCAAATGAAAACCAGAAGCCTCCTTTCAATCCTGATTATTATTCCGGTCATCACCCTTGCCCAGGTAAAACAACCTGTCCTTACTGGAGCCGAAAAACTGAAAATGTATGCTGCCCATGAAGCGATGCGAGATCAATCGCAATTTAGCAACCTGAAGTGGCAATTTATCGGTCCAACCAACATCAGCGGCAGATGTACAGATGTGGAAGCCATAGGTCCCAGAGGAAAGAGCTATACCATCTGGGTTGCAGCAGCCTCCGGAGGGGTATGGAAAAGCATCAATGAAGGAGTTACATTTACACCTGTGTTCGAGCGCCAGGGCACCACCTCCATTGGCGACCTGGCCGTTTCGCCTTCGAACCCCGAAATCGTTTGGATAGGAACCGGAGAAGCCAACATTTTCCGCTCGTCCAATCCGGGATGCGGGGTCTGGAAAACCACCGACGGTGGCACCTCCTGGACTCATATGGGTTTGGAGGAAACTTTTACCATTTCCAGGATCCTGGTCCACCCGGAAAATCCCGACATCGTTTATGTGGCAGCTTCAGGTCATGAGTGGACTGAAAACAAGGACCGTGGACTATACAAGACTACGGACGGCGGGCGGAGCTGGAAGAAGATCCTGTACAAGGGACCCGAAAGCGGGGTGAATGATATGGTGATGGATCCCCGCAATCCGGATGTGATCTATGCAACCACCTGGCAACGTACCCGTTTGAAGTGGAATGACCCCCGGACCTATGAAAATTACAAGAACAACGGCATCTGGAAAACCACCGACGGAGGGCAAAAATGGGAAAGGCTGTCTGGCGGACTTCCCGAGTCGAAGCAGATGGGAAGAACCGGTATCGATGTGGCCCGGTCCAATCCCGATGTGGTATATGCCTTTGTGGATGATTACGGTATCGCATTCCATGCTGAAGAGGGTGAACTTGATTCCTACGGCAGGCCAAAAACGGATGTGATCAAGGGAGCCACCCTGTACCGGTCCAATGATGCCGGTAAGTCCTGGAAGCAGGTAAGTGGTCTTACGGAGGAAACCAAAAAGTATATGTCTGGTCATTCCGGAACCTATGGCTGGGTGTTTGCCCAGATAAGGGTGGATCCCAACAATGAGAACAGGGTATATACCCTTGGATTGTGGGTGAATGTATCCGAAGACGGAGGCGCCACATCCGAACCCATTCTGGGCAAGATCCATGCAGACCAGCATGGCATGTGGATCGATCCTGACAACTCCAATTATATCCTGGAAGCCCATGACGGGGGAATCAGTGTATCCTATGACAAGGGGGAGAACTGGCGGAGCTTTATCAGCGAATTGCCCCTGGCACAGTTCTATAATGTGGAATTTGATATGGCTGAACCTTTCAGGGTGTATGGTTCAATCCAGGATCATCACAGCTTTTACAGCGAAGTGGACCTGTCAGAAGGGAAGGACAAGGTAAAACCGACGGAATGGAAATTTACCCTGGGGGCCGAGGGCAGCACCCATGCGGTTGATCCCGGGGACAACAATACCATTTTTGCATCCCTGTTTTACGGTAAACTGGCCAAAGCAACAGTGAAGGGATATCCCGATGACATGGAATGGGTCCTCCACACAACATTTCCGGATGAACCTGCGTACCGGGGACAATGGGTTGCCCCTACCCTCATTTCATCACACAATGGTGATATCGTATATCATGCTGTTCAGTATGTTTTGAAATCCACCGATCAGGGGGGTACATGGAAGAGAATAAGTCCTGATCTCACAAGCAATGATCCGGAAAAACAGGGGGACATCAGCTACCAGACCATCAGCGCACTGGAAGAATCAGAATTCAATCCTGCGCTGCTTTATGCAGGGACCGACGACGGGAGATTGTGGAGAACCAAGGATGGCGGTGAAAACTGGACAGATATCCGGAAAGAACCCCTGCCTGTAAGATGGGTATCCCGGATTGTTGCATCGGTGCATGACTTCGGGACTGTTTATGTGACACAGACCGGCCGAAGGGACGATGACGCTGCCGTATATGTCTGGAGGTCCACCGATTTCGGAGATACCTGGGAAGATATATCCGGCAACATACCGGCCGGACCGGTCAATGTGATCAGGGAAGATCCGGGAAACAAGGAGATTCTTTATCTGGGCACCGATGTGGGGGTCTATGTATCAACAAATGCCGGCAGATCCTGGGAGGTACTGGGAAACCTGCCCTGTACCTATGTCCATGACCTGGCCATTCATCCCAGGGAAAATATGATCATTGTTGCAACCCATGGCCGGGGAATGTTTGTGCTGGATGCCGATCCGGTAAACCATCCACCTGAAAAAGAAGAATAAACCAAACCAAAAAAAGCAGCCAGTGTATACAGTATATCACAATCCCCGATGTAAGAAAAGCCGGGCCGGACTTCAATACGTAATTGAAAAAAAGATGGAACACCAGGTCAGGGAGTACCTGAAAAATCCCATCACAGAGGCGGAACTGGCGAAGTTGCTGATGAAGCTTCATAAAAAACCGATTGACATGATCAGGACCCAGGAGGAGGTTTACCGGAAGGAACTCAAAGGTCTTCATCTGAATGATCAGGAGTGGATCAAGGTAATGGTCGAAAACCCAAAACTGATCCACCGGCCCATTGTGGAAGGAAAGTATAAGGCGGTTATAGGCGATCCGGTTGAAAACATCGATGCACTGTAAGCAACCTTTTCGTATCTTAAGCGTACCCTTATAAAACAGGAAACTTATGAGAATCAAGAGGCTGCTCTTCCTGATCACCGTGCCATTGATGCTGTACTCCTGCAGCGACGATAATGGAAGTTATACCCAGGTTAAACAGATCGAACACCAGATCTACGTGAACATCAAAACGTACAGGGAAGAGAACGGACTGACAGGGGCATTTGCTGAACAATACCTGATGGTCATCGAGGCACAGCTGTACTCCTACAAAATGGCCAGTGGATTGGAAGAGGTGGGCATTCAGGGACTTGACGAGCACTACGCTACACTCAGTAATAAATTCAATTTTTACAACTACAATGCCATGGTCCTGAAGACCATTGCCAACAATGAAGACCAGGTACTCACCGAACTGCTCCTGATCCCGGGTGCCGACTCTACCCTCCTTGAGGATCTTACTCAGTGCGGTGTAGGCGTGGAATCAGACACTGCAGGCTTTAATTATGTGACTGTTTTGATGGCCAAAGCCGACTCATAGCCGACCCTTTCCAACAACATCCATTTTCTTTTTATTTCTGCCTGTGCTTTTGGTATATTTAAAACAAAAAATATACACAGGATGGACTACAGGATTGAAAAAGACACCATGGGTGAGGTACAGGTACCTGCCGATAAGTACTGGGGTGCACAAACCCAGCGTTCAAAGGATAATTTCAAAATAGGCGAAGGCCGGATGCCGGTGGATATCATCAGGGCATTCGGATATCTGAAGAAAGCCGCTGCCGCAACCAACCTGGCCCTGGGCGTTTTACCCCAGGAGAAAGCCAAGCTGATCATGCAGGTTTGCGACGAGATTATTGATGGGAAACTGGAAGAACAGTTTCCCCTTGTGGTTTGGCAAACCGGATCGGGAACCCAGTCCAACATGAATGTGAACGAAGTGGTGGCCAACAGGGCGCATGTGATCCAGGGGCACTCCCTGGGTGAGGGGACCAGGCTGATCCATCCCAACGACGATGTGAACAAATCCCAGTCCTCCAATGACACCTTTCCCACAGCCATGCACATCGCCGCTTACAAGGTCCTTACCGAAGTGACCATTCCGGGGATCAAGGATCTGCGAGACACACTGAAGGAGAAGTCGGTGGCATATATGGATGTGGTGAAAATAGGAAGAACCCACTGGATGGATGCTACACCGCTCACACTGGGTCAGGAATTTTCAGGATATGTCTCCCAACTGGACCATGGCCTTCAGTCCCTTTTAAACAGCCTGAAGCACCTTTCCGAACTGGCCCTGGGCGGAACAGCAGTGGGAACCGGGATCAATACCCCGGAAGGATACAGCGAACTGGTGGCAAAGTACATTGCCGAATTCACAGGCTTGCCTTTTGTGACAGGAGGGAATAAATTTGAAGGGCTGGCCGCTCATGATGCCATTGTTGAGACTCATGGCGCTCTGAAAACCCTGGCCGTAAGCCTGATGAAGATCGGAAATGACATCCGCATGCTGGCTTCAGGTCCCCGCTGCGGCATTGGGGAAATCAGTATCCCGGCCAACGAACCCGGATCATCCATCATGCCCGGAAAAGTCAATCCGACGCAGGCTGAAGCACTCACCATGGTTTGCGCCCAGGTCATGGGTAACGATGTGGCCATCAATATTGGTGGCAGCAATGGTCATTTTGAGCTGAACGTGTTCAAGCCGATGATGATCCGGAATTTCCTGGAGTCGGCCAGGTTGCTGGGCGATGCATGCCACTCATTTAATGTGAATTGCGCTGTGGGGATTGAACCCAATCATGAAAGGATCACACAAAATCTGAACAACTCCCTCATGCTGGTCACAGCGCTGAATACGCACATTGGTTATGAAAAAGCAGCGGAGATTGCCAAGAAAGCACACAAGGATGGTTCAACCCTGAAGCAAGCTGCACTTGAACTGGGGTATCTGACTGGCGAGGAATTTGATCTCTGGGTGGATCCTTCGAAGATGACCGGATCCCTTTAATCTTTCCGGATAAAAATAAAATCCCCTCCTTCGTCACCCACATTCTGGATGGTTCCGTACTGTGGTATATTCTGGCTGTTGTTCATCACAGCTTCCTTCAAACTGGAGTAAAGCTGTTCAGAGGGCAGATACTTCTTTGTATTCTGATCAAGTCGCTTGATCAGGTATTCGATGAATACGCTTTTATCGGGAACCTCGCTTAAGGTGCCGCTGGTTAGTGCTTTGCGGCTGCTCAGCTTGTACAGTTGCTCCACAGCCATTACATTGTTAAAGGCAGCCCGCGATTTGAAGATCCCTCCGCTGAAACAGGCATCAGCAATCAGCAGGGTATGTTTGGTCTTTAGTACATTCAGGTAATTGGTCAGGTCGGTATTGGGAAGCCAGTTTACCGGATTATCCCTGGCTGCATCCCTGGGCAGCCAGTACCCGGTGGTCATCTCCTCGTCCCAGTGTCCGTGTCCGGCATAATAGATCAACAGGTTGTCCTGATTGGTCACCTGGCTTCGCATATGATGCAATGTCCCGATGATGTCGGCCTTTGTGGGATTCTTCAGGAACTTGATATCTTCCTTATTGAAATTGTATTCAGATGAAATGGTGTTAATAAAACGGGTGGCATCCTCAATGGGATGTTCCAGGTCGTTGATGTTCGGATCATCATACTCCTGAACTGCAATTACAAGTGCATAGTATTTGGCACTTGAAATGTCGTATACAATATCCAGGCTGCTTTCAATCTTCTTCCCCGATACAGTAACCGCTTCAACTTTAATCTGGTTGGCCCCCAGGGTCAATCCCATTTCCTCTTCGATGGCCATCTGCTTGATGGTTGGAACCGGCGGAATGATGTTCTTCACGAATTTTCCGTTCACAAACAGGTTTATAAACCTGATGTTCTCTGCCGAATTTACCGTGGCTTCAATATGATAGGAACTCTCGGAGGTTCTCACGCTGGTAAAAGCAGGGCTCTTCCAGCTAAAACCTTGAACTCCAGTGGTTTCAACAGACATTTTTGGGGGTTGTGCCTTCACCATCCGGATGTTGGTGGACTGGGAAGTTTCATTGGTCCTGGTCGGTGCCTGCACAGGCTCCTCCTTCTTCTTCATTTTCATCTGCAGTTGGCCGCTGGATTTTTCAGCGGTCTGTGCAACAACCAGGGACCCAACCCCTGTCATTGCCATGACCACACATAAGATAACCCATTTTTTCATGACCCTCATCATTTAGAAAACAAAACCTGCTCCAAAAACGAAACTAGTAGGATTATAGTAAAGACCTATTGAATAGGAAAGCCCGATCGTGATATTAAATTTACCCAAAACATTGATAATACCGGTCTCAAGCATGCCATATCCGTTAACAGCCGGGTCATACAACACTCCCGCGAGATCTGAAGCATAGATATGCGACCCAAATCCCCAGTACCCATGCAACCTGTAAAAGCCGGCAGATACGAAATGTTTGGTGACCCCTGCTGCAAGCATATAATGAAAATCAACCTCCGTTTCTGTTTCATACTGTGACCAGTAATAGTCATAGTAGGTCACGTCGTATGCATCAATGCCAATCCTCAGGGGTGTAACATAATATCCCCAGTTATTAAGCGAGCCGAAACTGATCCCGAATGGTATTCCTACTCCTGAGGCGAATGAAAAGGAGAAAAATCCATTCCGGTCAAATCCGGAACGCACTTTTGTTTCCTCTGTCTTAAAAGCAGTTTCAGTCTGGCTGGCCTGTTGGGTGGTTTCCTGCCTGGTTTCCTGCTGAACAGGTTCCTGTTTCGTTTGCTCCTGCGACCTGGTAATTGCCGGTACTGGAGCCACTGATGCGTCGCTTACAAGGTCCACTTTGATAAAAAACTCGGGGTTTACCACCTCCTCCACATCCTCAAAAACATCCCAGATGATGGTATAGAAGCTTTTTCCACCAATGATATTTTCGCCCACATCCCCAATAACTGCAGTGGGTTCAAAGCGTTTTCCACCGTTCATGGAACAGGAGAGAAAAACATTGTAAAGCTGTGCATCGGAGGATGCGCCAATGCGATAGGTGATCTTCAGGTTATCCCCGTCCTGTACAACCCTGATGTTTTCAACAGTTTGAGTATAAGCCGTCAGGGTTGTGACTATAAGCGCGATAAGCAGAGCAGTAAACTTCATCTTATTGATTCTAATGGTTCTTCTTATACAATAGGGTTTCACAAAACTCACAACTAATTCATATACAATAGGTTATAGGTCTCCAAAAATCAGCATTTCCTAACTTCTTGTAACGCATTGATTTTTAAGATCATACAACAGCTATTTTGATCAAATTTAGCCATTTTTTATCTGTTTTCAGTCTTTAAATTGACTGGGTTAGGAAGATGGAGTTTTATGAAAACCTGTGACTCTATCATTGTAATATTTTGTTTGCTTGATATTTAGTTTCCTAACTTTAAATTTATTGGTATCCACTTCATGAAAAATTTCATAGACTTTCACAAAACAAGAGGATACCAATTATGCATCATTCAGAATTCCTTTTTGATCTGGCCGACCTGCCACCAGCCGTTAAATATGAAAAACTCTTTCAAAACCTTCCAAGGCTTCAAGAAAACATCCCAAAGACCGGTCGTCGTCCGGTAAGCAAAAACTGCATGTTTAAAGCGCTAATCTACAAATCATTGAGGCGCTTTCCATACCTTGCAGACCTGACATTTGAACTTAACAATAATCCAAGTGTATCCAAAGCTTTAGGTTTTTACCCAATGGCACCAGCACCATCAATCGAACGCTTCTCATCATTTTTAC
>Ga0315535_1000983_pt1 | contig 19526 bp, 17 predicted proteins | sample SalMarSW160220MG_2_FD_203092 | JGI IMG/M metagenome (GOLD analysis project Ga0315535, IMG submission 203092) | Salt marsh sediment microbial communities from the Plum Island Ecosystem LTER, Massachusetts, United States - Salt Marsh Sediment SW1602-20 ... | reverse complement strand
ACTCCTCGTGTTGAGAAGCTGTGGGAGAAATTAGGGAAGCAGCCGAAAAAGCTGGAGATAAAGCTCCTCGACACAGCGGACATGGACGCTGAACTCGAGAAAGCAAAGGCAGAGAAGAAGAAGGCGGCGAAACAGGAAGCAGCGCAGCAGCCTACACAGCAGAAAGAGGAGAAAGAGGAGAAGAAAGAGCTGACGCCTGAAGAGATAGCGCAGAAAGAGGAACAGATAAAGGAGCTCCAGGGACAGATAGACACTGCTCTTGATAGAGGAGACAAGCAGATGGCCGGAGAGCTCCTCAAGGAGATACCCCCAATCGTTGAGAAGTTCCCTGACGCCAAGAAGAAGGAATGGAACACTAAGCTCGAGGAGCTGAAGAAGAAGATAGGTGGTTGAGATGGCCCTGATCGAGATACCTAAGAACGAGAAGATTGAGGAGATGCTGGACTCTCTTGCAGAACACCTGAAAGAGCTCAAAGATGAGGCAAGCGAGATCAGGAAAATGGGCGTAGACACGACTATGGCAGACCTGACCATGCTAGACATACCTTCCAGGATAACCATGGCGAGGAAGACTTACGATCAGTCAGATATCGACCGCGTCAAGAACCTGCTCGGCAGGGTCAGGCACGAGATTGACGTCGCCAGGTCGGGCACGGAATTCGATGATGCGCTGAAGAAGATAGAGGAAGCGTACGATCACATCAGGCATGAGAAATACGGCGATGCATCAGAGATATACAAGGAGCTCCGCAGCGTCTACAAGAGGCTGCCTGAAGAGATGAGACGCATAGTTTTCACCGCTTCGCTTGACATTCACGAGAAGCTCAAGCGCAAGGCAGGTGCATGACCTGTGCATGACCGAGGCGTAAGACGACAAGATGGAAGAGGAAGAGATTGAGCTCTGGTATGAGCAGGAAAAAGAGAAACTTTCAGAGCTTTACAGGCTCAGCATAGAGAAGGGCATGAAGCTCGAGGACCGCGAGAAGAAATTCAACCGCGCGATGGAACGCCTCACTGAGGAGTACGACAGGAAACACACCCGGCTCCAGGCAAGGAAAGAGAGGCAGAAACGGCGGGCGAAGTCGAGGAGCAGGTTCTCTGGACGGGTGGGCTTTTTTATCAGGGTTTTCGGGAGCGTGTTCAGCTTCTTCGGGAGGGGAATCCGCAGGGTGTTCAGCACGAAATACGCGCATGCGCACTACAAGGCAAGCATGTTCAGGATACGCTATGGATACAAGATAATAGACAGCTCGTCAAATGCGTTCAGGCCTCTGTTCTACTGGTATGTCAGGTATGTCCAGCGTTTCATTATCGCTTTGGTACGGCCTTTCATACTCCTTGGCAGGTTCTTCAGGAAGAAGGCTTTGCAGGCAAAGGATCTCTTCATGAATCTCGCATCTGTTTCATGGGAATGGACAAAAAAGATCGCAAAATACACAGCGAGCGGATCTGCCGCGGTCTACAAGAGTGTGTCAGGGAAGTGCGGAGAGATATCCAAGAGATACCATGAAGGCTATGCCAAAAAGGTGCAGGAGCAACTTGACAAGAAACAGGCACGCAAGGAGGCGAAGGAAAAGAAAAAGAAAGAGAAAGAAGAGGCAAAGAAACGCAGGGAAGCAGGGAAGAATGGCGAGACCCTCGAGGCAGATGGCAATGCAGAGGACCATGCCCAAAAAACGCCTGCAGAGGCTCCGGACGCTGAAAATACGACCTGAGAACAAAATATTTAAATACGGACATTCTATACTGCCTATCGGGTGGTCGGCAGAGCACGCTGAAAAAAGAGAAGATGAAGCTAAAGCACCAGTTCAGGGACCAGACTGTTGAAAGAGAGGTGCATGAGAGCATCCCGCTAGGATTCTTGCTGTCCAACAAGATAGGCGGCATCCTGTTCTTTGACGCCAAGAAGGACCAGACCCAGTTCTACGCCAGGGTCGACGGCGCCACAGTGAAGCTCCTGCATGACATAAATTTCGAAGGAAAGATAAGGGGTATCAGCAACAAGGTCCACTCTCTGGCAATATCAAGAGATTTGCATGACCACAGCTTCTTCATACCTCATTACATGAATGCAATCCTGATGACCTCAACGCAGGACACGCCTTTTGAATTCATCTTCGACATGAAGGACATCGATAAGCAGGATGTCCTGGACAAGTATTCAGTATATGAGAAAGATGGCAGGGTTATAGTCAAGTCATCTTCGCAGGATGGACATCAGCTCTACACAGCGATCCAGGGGAACAAGCTTTTCTACGAGCTCAGGAAGAATACTGCGCTCTTCACCATGGGCGTCATGTCCCGCAAGGTATCTGTTGCAGTGGCAGGAAGCGAGGACAAGGCGATAGCAGAAGCAAACCATCTTTTCGAGAATGAGCAGAAGATACGCAGCATACAGGAGAAATACCTCTCTTCAGGCGCGGACTTCAGGGATCCTGAGACTGCGCTCGCGTACGCCTGCGTCCTCAACGGGATGGACCACATGCTGCTGCCTGACCAGTCCAAAGAGGATTCGGTCATGCCCCTGCCTGTGTTGTCTGACCTGACGGGCCATCATGTTTCTATAGCGATGCACGCGATGCTTCTTGAGGGTGAGTTCGGCATAGCCAAGAAGACGCTGCTGTCGGAGATAGATGTCCAGCATGAGAATCTTGAGCAGGGAAAATCAGGGTTCGAGGAGGCCGCATGGCCTGTAATGATGACCGGCAGGCTCATGAACCAGCTCTGCGCGCGCAAGAAGCTCTACACGTACTTCTCGCCTGACGAGGTCAAGAAGTTCGCAGAGAAGATTGCGCACCTCACCAATCTTGCCAAAGCGAAGCATACAAAAAACGGTTTCATATTCGGTGATGATGACCAGAACAAGCTGGAGCACCAGGCACTCATGCTCTCGGTCTATGACCTCGCTTTCGCCCTGACGAAGGACCCTGCGTACAGCGATGCGGAGGCGCGTCTGAAGTCAAAGGTGCAGGAAATGATACAGGAGAGGCTCCTTTCTGTCAAGGAAGGCAAGCTTGACATACAGGATGTCATCTCTTTATTCATGACCGCGTATATATATCCCCTGCTCTTGGGCAAGGAGGCCTGGACATCGCTGTTCGACACGCTGCTGGACAGGATGCATAACAACTTCGGGGTCCTCAAGAGCAAGATGGTCAAGGACAGACAGACCACGCTCGACCTTGAGCTGTTCGGACTTGCCAGCATGGCAGCCACCGTGCTGTATAGGATAGATCCCGAGCATTATGAGCTGCAAGTGAACCGGCTCATGAAGATGACCATAAATGATGTGCTTTACCACGGTATAATCGGCAGGCCGTCATCCTCATTCGACCATGATATAAATCCTGAGACTGATACTGTGATACAGAACAGGCACCTCCTCAACAATGCGCTGTTCCTTGAGATGATCAGGGAGTGCGCATAGAACCAGATAAAAACATCAGAATAAAAGCGGGCTGACGAACACTTCTACCAATGATGCTGCGATTATTAGGATGACTGATACTATTATCAGGTCTGCTGAGTCCTTCATTATCTTCCTGAACCTCTCTCCCTTGAAGTCGTGGTTGATGACTGCGATGGAGATTATCCCTCCTGCAAGGCCTGCCGTGAAGTAGGCGATTATCTCAGGGATGCCATGCAGGAGATATCTTGCGAGCCCGGAGGATATGCTGGAGACGAATCCTGTGCTTATGTTCGACCTGACTACATCCCCAACTGCAGCGCCGATGACAGAAGCGTTCCACGTAAGGATGAATATCGCCCCGAACCCGTAGAAGAACGCAAATATGAGACAAAAAACCATCACCTTGAGATTATGGCTCAGAAGTGTGGTCGCGACCTTTACAGGACTCACTGCCGCTCCTGTGAAACCATTGAAAACGCCTGAAATCGTCTCTGTCTGGACGCTGAACACTTCCTTGACATATGCCTGCGGAAGGAACGTGTACCAGATAGCAAATGAAACAACAAAACCCAGGAACAGGAACAGGAAGAACAACAATGCCCGCCCGTGCTCCTTGACAAGGATCGCTTCTCTCTTGATCTCGATGCTCTTTCGCTCTTCCATCTTTATTATCCCGTATATCAACGGCACGCAGACGATGGCTGTCAGCGCTATGGAAACTATGCTTGAATACGGTGAGAACACGAACAGGCTGAGGATGATCGCGATTGAGCTGAACAGGATGCCTATGAAGAACATCTCAACAGGCTTCCTCTCAGCCTTGAACGGTTTGACCAAGCCTTCAAGCACCATTTTTCCAGAATCAAATGTGTTTCCTGACTTTAAATACCTTTGCCTTATTAATACAGCTTACTGGCAGGTCTCGTCTTTCCCGCAGGCAGATGTGCACAGGTGCGCCTCGTAATCCTCATACTCTACCTCATAACTGCTCACGACACGCATCAGGCCGTAGACTATCAATATCGCGGAGATAATCACAAGGGCTATGATCGCTGAATAGGGGAAACCAAGGGATATAAGGTCATCGACAGATATGACTATCGCAAATCCCAGTACAAGGTAGGATATCCTTTTCGCGAACTCTGTGCCTACGATGTACATCAGAATCGCTATGACAAGGGTCAACAGGAAACCGCCCATCTTGATCAGGGTTGTGCCTGCCTCGCTGCTGCATACCACGTGGGTCATGGCATATCCTGCCCCAAATTCAGTGTCATGGGTGCAGCCGAATGATTTGGCCATCAGGCTGTGGCCCAGCTCGTGCACTCCGAGGGTACCCAGCATGAGGAATATCCCTAGCGCGACAACGAACAGGCCTAATTTGAAGACCTCTACCATGATCGGGATGTGATGCTTCTCAGGCTCATGGACATAAGAGCATACGTGGTCCTTCTTCCACATCAGGTGCAGCAGATACAATACCGCTATGTTGGGCAGGAACCAGAAGGCTGAGATGTGAGATATCCCCAGAGCATAAGACACCGCTGCAGTCGATGAGAGCAGCAGGCCGTATATCATACCGGCATGACCCATCCTCTTGACAAGATGGTGGTCGACGAATCCCAGATAGAAGAACACTCCGATAAGGGTCAGTCCCGTTATTATGTCACTGACAAAAGCCAGTTTCGTGAAAACCAGGAACGTATTGGCGCTCATTATGAATATAGGTATCAGATAGTATGCATGGTTCTGGCCTGATACGAGCATCCCGATATAGAACCATACTCCCAGGAATACGAGATTGAACAACGGGTTGATGAGCATGTTGTCCCATTGAGAAACCGGGATGATCCCGAAGAACCACAAAAGGTTCAGCATGGCAATCATCAGGAACGCTGCTGAAAGCATGTATATCGGCCGCTGCATCAGGCACCTCTTCTCTCCCTTCAGCTTCAGGGCGAGGCGCAAAGAGAAGACAGCCGCAGCAAGCTGGCTCAATCCATTCAACATGACAATAGGTTCGAATGCCATAAGACCACTTTCGCTTGTTTCTTCTTATGTTCTGATGTTTCCTTTCCGTGATGATCTCAGAGAGAATCAAACTCATTGTCGAAGTCGTCCCTGCTTATCACACCCTCTTTAGCAAGGATGTTGATCAATGCCTGTATCTTCTTCTCATTCATCTGTGAGTTTGCCTTGAGCTCTGTTATCTCTTCTTTCATATCCATATCAAAAATCACCTTGTATCCTGTCAACTATCATCCTGTTTTCTGGTCATCCCAAAAAGATTCATCCCAAAAACATGACTTCACAAATCCTTTTCTTCCTGACCAGCCGTGACCATCTCTCTTTCTCAGGAGTCGGCTTGTCGATGACAAAGAAGAAATCCCTGCTTATCCTGTCGAAGACAAGGTAGTCCGCGACAGCATCCACCTTCCTGGAGAGCGCGCAGAGCTTCCTGTACTTCTTCTCAGGGATGATGTCAAGCACGGTCTTCAGCCGTCTCTTGTGGTCAGAAAGTATCTTCTCATGGAAAGGTATGGAATCGATGACGTGCTCCTTGAAATGCCTGTGATGACGCTCCTCAATCCTGTGTGATGTCCTGCTCGAATGGAACAGGTGAGGGTTCTTTGCCTGCAGCTTCAGCTTGTCCAGGTGTCCCTCATGCCATCCTATCTCGTCCTCAAGATCCAGCTTGAAGTAAGGCTCTGCAAAGAACACCCTGTACTGATGGGTCCTGAAATGATGGATAGATGAAGGACTGGATGAATGACCTGCAGATGAAGGATTTGACGCTGACCTCATTTTGATTTTAACTAAGAATTAGCGTATATAAATATTTTCATTCAAAAAACATCAAAAAACCGTGAAAATCATCAGGAAGGCATTGTACAGGGTTTTGAGGGCGGTAAACCGAACAAAACCTTTAAATATACAATAACCAAGGTATAGCCCAGTGAATGAGATTTAAGTAGTTTGTGGTTTGATATTGCAGGCTGCAAAAGGGGTGCCAGCGATTTTCGGCATAAAGAAAAAAAAGCAGGAAGAAGCAGAAGAGGAAGATGATTCTCAGGGTACAGGCTCTGGCTCAGGTGACGCGGGCGGGGCTGGAGGGGATTCTGCAGCCAATATAGGAGCGTTGATGGCCGATATCTCAAAGATAAAGGCACAGCTCGATTCATTCAAGGAGATAAGGAAAGCCAATTCTGAACGGTTCGCAACTATCAATGAGCAGATAGGAGAGATACGCGGCCAGGTGATGGATGTCAACAGGAACATGGGCTCCATAGAGGTCAAGACAGCCAAGGCAGCAGACCTTGTAGAGTCAGTGCACCCTGACAAGCTCATGATACAGGTGCAGAGGTCTGACGGTAAGGTAGAGGCGCTCCGCGGCCTGATAGAGAGCAAGGATGCCATGATACAGAACATCATGGAGCAGCTCAAGACCATGCGGAACCAGATGAAGGTGTTCAAGGGTATAGAGGAAGTCCTCAAGATGAACGAGGATGTCAAGACCGAAGTCATGAACATGAAGAAGCTCACCGCAATGGTCGAGAGGCATTCAGACCGTGTAGAGAATGTCTTTGTCGAGTCGCAGAAGACATTCAAGGAGTTCAATGATGTCATAGGGAAGATGTCTGTCGTCGAGAGCCAGCTCAAGGAGATCGGTGAGAAGGTAGACAAGATAGACGTCAAGACAGCCAAGTTCGTCGATAAGAATGAGTTCGAGAAACGGCTCAATGATGTCGAGAAGCTCGGCAAGAGGATGAAGGGGATAGCAGACGATGCAGACAAGAGCCTGAAGGGCCTGCAGTCAGGGTTCGGTGAGCTCAAAGGCGAGCTTAAGGGAGCTTTCGATGACAGGATCGAGCGCGCAGAGGCATTATCCAATGCATTCGCCAAGACTCTGCAGGACAATCCCATGTTCGCGAAAGGCCTTGACCTCGGCAAGTACCTGCAGACCGAGCTTTCTGGCGGAGCAGGCAGCGAGGTCAACACAGAGGCTGCTGCAGAGGAAGGTGGCTCGGGTGATGGCGGCGCAGGTGGTGAAGGGCGCGTTGATGCTGGCGATGCAGGTGCAGAAAAGAAGAAGTGACTAATAATCATCCAATCATCCTGGCAGGTTCATTTGTTTTTGATTTGGGGGTATATTATAATAATGCACAGAAAGATTCTTTGGAACAAAAGATGCATCCTTTTCCTTTTATTATTAGCATTGTCTGCTGCAGCTGCGATGCAGGCCGGTGCGCTCACCCAGACTGACATAATATATGCAATGGATGATGCTTATGTGAATAACACCGGTGCTGGTGTGAATTTCGACTCCCATGGCTTGCGGACAGGAAAGACCGGCAGTGATTTCGAGAGCTTCTTCAGGTTCGACCTTTCAGCCCCTTCAGGGTATTACGTCACGCAGGCATCGCTCTGGCTATATGCTGACATCGCCACGAACAGCAAGGCATATGAGATCCAGAACCTGTCAGACACGACCTGGACAGAGACAAACATAACCTGGAACAACAAACCTTCCTACTCGAGCATACAGTCGCAGAACACGATAAGCACAGCAGGGTGGTTCTCATGGCAGATCACCAACACATACTCCCTCCAATTCGATGAGGGTCTGAGCTATGCGGCATACGCGCTGACCGCTGTCACTCCCGCGACTGCTGACATATTGCTGGAGGATTCTGAGAACTCATTATCGACAGGCAATGTCCCCTATCTCAACCTCACCATGATGATACCTGAGGTGTTTCTGCTCTCGCCTGGAGACGGCTCCAGCACATACGAATCCACAGTCACGTTCCAGTACAATACAACTGATGCAGGCAACATCCTGAACTGCTCACTGATCCTGGATGGTGCTGTCAACATGACCAACACGAGCGCGCCGACAAACGCGAGTTCGACATTCGCGCTCTACGGGATATTCCCAGGAGCACATACATGGACTGTGAGGTGCTATGATTCAGGAAGGTACGTCTACCAGATCGAGCCTGCTGAGCAGGACCTGACCATACTTGCAAGGGTGGACTGGTACAGCCCAAGCTCTGCGACAGACCTGGACATAGGATACGTCCTCATAGGCAGCGTGGATCCAAGCGGCTCGAGACAGATATACTCCAACAACACGAATCAGAATATAGATATAAGCTGCGCAAGCGGGGACTGCAGCGTGATAACAACGAACTGGTCATCCAAAGACATGTCAAATGCAGCTGTCGAAGTCGTGTATTTCAACTGCTCGACATCAGTGGCCGGATCTTTCCAGGCAGATTTTGAACTGACATCTGACCAGGACGGGACTGCAGACACATTATCGGTCAATTGCAGTGTGCTGGCGCCTGACCTCCGCGTCAACTCTACAAACATAACATTCAGCGATTATTCGCCTACAGAAGGTGAGACTGTCACGATAACCTCCGGAGTATATAATGACGGCACTGCAGACGCGACAGATGCTGTAGTTCGGTTCTATGAAGGACATTACTCAACAGGCACACAGATAGGCAGCGACCATACTGTAAGCATATCTGCAGGCGATTCGACGACAGTCCAGGAAAGCTGGACAGCGAAGATAGGAGAGTACGACATCTACGTCGTGCTCGATCCTCCTGTTGACACGAACGGGTCGATAGCAGAGGGCAATGAGTCCAACAACTTCGCGTACAGCACCGATGGCGTATCCATGTGGACCATATTCGTAGGGAATGTCAGCGGCGCGCTGGCCCTCCAGACCGCGCAGAACCAAACTCTGCTTAGGTGGAACGTGACAGACACGACTAACAGCCTCGTCTATGTGACTGACACGGACAGCAGCCCTGACTTCAATTCATTCACTGCGTTAAGCAGGGACACAACAGGGAGCTACATTGCCGATGACTTCATAGAACTGGACAATGCGATCAACACAAGCGTCTTTTACGATTCGATAAACTCGACTTTCACATCAGGAGGGAACCCGATAACCACAGAAACATTCACTGTATTTGGCGTAGCCATAGATGATGTTCCTATAGTCAACACCACAAACACATCAAGCTTTGTGACCGGCATACTATGGGACAGCAGCGACGACTCCAACAATAACAATCAGTTCGACAGCACCTCAGAGGAGGATATAATATTCGTGACCCGTGTCAACAAGACAAAGCAGGGCCAATATGGTGTCTATGATTACGAGATCAGGTTGCCTGCAAGGCTGAAGGACTACAAAGCGCCAGATGTCCAGACAGTGACATTTTATGCAGAGATAAAATAAACAAAAATAAAATAAGCAAAATAAGCGGCAATAATGCTGCTTCGATAAGGTTTATGGACATATAACTACTGTCCAGGTATCATAAATATTTTTAAATTGAAGTTGTTAGTGCTATAATATAGTAGGTAATATAGTGTTTCCAAGGGGTGGATGATTGGCATTACTCAATTTAGGGAAAAAGAAAGCAGAAGAACAGCCACCACAAGACGTGCCTGATGAATTACCTGATCTGCCTGAGGCAGCTGAGAATTCTCCAGAAGCAGTTCCTGCAGGTTCGGGCTCTGATGTACCTGATGAACTGCCTCCTGTAGATGGCATTCCAGAGTCAGAACTGGCTCCAGATGAGCTTCCGCCAGTCACGCAGGTCGATAGCGCTCCTGAGGCTGCGCAGGTCGATGACCAAAGGTTGTATTTCTCCCAGCTTCTCCAGAAGTTCCATGAGGAAGGCCTGAAATCCACTAAAATTACCACTCCGAGCGTAAATCTTGTATCTGACATGAAAAAAAACTGGAAAAAGCTGAGAAAGGCTGAAGAGGCCGCCTTGATGAACAGGAAGGTTGCAGAGAACATAGCGCCGCTGCAAAGGCTTGAACAGGAATGGATGAGCATACAGGAAGATATAGAGTCAAAGAAGAACCTATTGCGTGATAAAGAGGAAGAGATCCGCAAGCTTTCAGAAGAGCTCAGGCAGACTGCTCAAAAGGCTGAAAAGATGAATTCTAATCAGAAGTAGCGTTTTGGAATACTACCTGCTCACTAAATTGGTTTTTCTTTTTAAATTGAATTTCTTGAAATGGTTAAATTCGTGCTAATAAAGCTGTATAACTGCGTTTTGTTTTTCATGCAGACGCCAAAATAGAAATATTTAAATATTAGTATACATAATGCCCTATCAATAGTGGATAATAATATTCCACTCTGGGGTTATATGATATTACCCTATCAATAGGGGTTATGACTCTGGGTGGGTGTTAGGGTCTGCTAAAAGAGAGGTTAGAGGTTAGGCTTACAGGAAGAGGGGTTTCTCAAAATCTTTCTTCCATACCACAAACCCAAAAGAGGTGAAAGATGATGGTATGTAGGAAGTACTTAGGTACAGTATTACTTCTTTCTCTGCTACTATCATTGAGCGCGTGTTTTGCTATTGCAGCGACGAGTCCTGAAGGTCCGACAACATTGGACATCGCGTCGACTTCCAGGAGAACTGCTGTGGCATCACCCACACTCAATGCGTTGGCAGGAAACGTTACACAACTGACTGTCCAAGGTCTGACAGTGACTCAGACATGGCAGGGCTACTACGGAAACGTGACTGGTACGATAACATTGGACGACGCAAGCAACAACACAATGTATGATTGGACACTGGCAAGTCCAGAGGGCGAGATCTATGCAGCGACTTCTACCATAGACTGGACATCCGGCAATGTCAAATGCTATGACTATAACTATAGCCAGGTCGGTGACAGCAGCTATGTCACGCTGGCCGAGCTTGAGTCCGGACTGAACGTGGCAACTGATGACATAGATGGCATTGACGAGACATTCAAAGAGGCGCAGACATATGAATCATTCTATGTCGGCGAATACCAGATAACCAACGCCAGTATGCTTTGTCCGACAACGCAGACTTACACCGGTTCAGAGACAAAAGACGCGAGCTCTTTCCAGGAGGTCATCCTGTATGACAACTCGACTGACGTGCATGTCTACACCGCAATCATCGAAGAGACAGAACCTGTCGGCTTCAATGACTATGCCTGGGACTTCCAGATGCTCGTGGCAGAGGATGGACACAACGGCGACACCGGCACAACCCCGTATTATTTCTACGTGGAGCTGGAGTAAGGAGGTAAGCAAGATGAAGAATAAAACCATAATAACCATTTTGGTTGCGGCCCTCATGACTCTGGCGATGGCAGCTTTTGCGTCAGCGGCATCTATAGAGCCGACGCAGCCGACATCGATGACTTATGTGACGAACTCTACAGTCGGAGGTCAGGCAGGAACCGCACAGACGCATGCCAGAGGCTACATACACTATGTGAACATAGACGAGTCAGCCCCGACGCAGAAATGGAAGGCATATGTCGGAAACGTGACAGGTGAGTTTGCATTGCAGGACGCAAGCGGAAACGCCATCTATGATTGGTCGATCTCGACCATCACTGGCGAGCTCTACGCCACAAAGGAAGCTCCGTCAGGCGGAACAGGGAGATTCGGAGGAGGAATCCCTACCTGGACTAGCGTAGCATGCGCGAACTCGACAATGATAACCGACGAGCAGGGCCTGTTCAACCACACTGGAAGCGATGAGGACTCTTACAGCAACACCTTCAAGAACGGCGCTCACTTCAACCTTACCACGTTCTATGCAGGTGAGAAACAGGTGACTGATACGACTATGGTCACCGGCTCTGCAGGCGGCGCAGACTGCTATGGCGCGTACATGAACATCAACAACGCAGACCAGTACAGCCATTGGCAGGAAGTGGTGCTGACAGACGGGACGTATGAGGATGAAGGAACTGATTTCGACTTCGACATAGTATATGCGGCCCTGCTGGAGAACAACCAGAACGGCTTTGACAACCGGCCGTATGACTTCCAGATACTGCTGCCAGAGTCAGGACTGGACGGCGCCCAGACAGCGACAACATATTATTTCTATGTTGAGCTTACGTAAGAAACCAATTTTTTTTCTTTTTTTCTTTTCTTTTATGACTTGGATGACTTATTCTGTCTGTTCTTGGTAACGATATGTTCCTGGTTACTATCATTGTCTCTAAATTCAAAAAAGCTTAAATAATACTGATGCTAGGTCTGCCTTATGAAAAGAGGAGTATCCATCATTCTTGTCATCATCATCTTAGCATTCGCTGCAGGCTGCGCGTTGATGCCTTCAGAAGCACCTTCTGGAGAGGAAGGTAGTGCGGAGCTTGCTGACGAAGCCATCCCGGCTCCAGAACCTGCCTCTGCAGGTGACTTGATCGACCAGGTAGCCCAGGAAGAGGTTCAAGAAGTGCCGTCATATGTCGAGGAAGGCGTTGTTGAAGAGGCCAACCTGTCTACTGATCTCCCTGTTTCAGGGAGCCTTGAGCTGCAGAATGATCTTGAGAGGTGCCCGCACCTTGCAGCAAGTTTCGAGTGCGACAGGTATGACATACGCAGATGCGAGTTCAATAGGTTCGTGGGCCGCAATGGGTTCTATCCTAACCTGATAGACTGCAGGGACGGCCGCGCTGACAAGGGACAGGATCCTGACAAGAAATACTGTCTGATACAAGGCTGCAGGCCACTGACATCAGATAATATAGTATATGCTTACGGCGGGCCTACTGCGTATGCAGAGTATATCTATCACGTCGAGAACGTAGAAGGGGGCATAATGACACATTACTCCCTTAACCGTTGCGGCGAGCAGTATGATGAGTTTGACACCAGTTTCGACTGCACGGTATACAAGTCCAGGCTTGATATGTTCAAGTAGTTTCATTAAAAATGAAGATGGAGTGCAAAAAAGAGTCAAACCTCCGGAAATGCTCCTGCACCTATCCTGGCTGTCCGCGGAAAGGCATCTGCTGCGAGTGCATCGCACACCATCTCGCGCGAAGGGAACTTCCTGCGTGCTGCTTCCCTCCTGAGATAGAGAGCACCTATGACCGGAGCTTCGAGAGGTTTGTCGAAGTGATCGGGAAGTGACCTGTTGCAGATGCTCATGCAACGGCCTGCTCAATAAGTTTTTAAACTGATTCGCATTTCTGCTGCTTATCATGATAAAAGCAGTGATATTCGACATCGACAATACAATAGTGGATTTTCTTGAGATGAAGAAGAAATCTATAGGGCCTGCTGTAGATGCGATGATCTACGCAGGGCTTAAGCTGAGCAGGGAAGACGCTCTTGCGAAGATATACTCACTCTATGAGAAATACGGGATGGAGTACAAACTGATATTCCAGGAGCTGCTCAAGTCTGTAGGCCAGTTCGACTACAAGATAGTCGCTGCAGGGATCATCGCCTATAGGATGTACAGGGAGGTAAAACCATATCCTGGCATGCTGGATGTGCTGAAATCCCTGCGCAAGAAAGGTGTCAAGCTTGCAATAGTGTCAGATGCGCCCAGCCTCAAGGCATGGTTAAGGCTCACCTACATGGACATGGCAGATATGTTCGATGTGGTGGTGGCTTTCGATGATACCCATCACGCAAAGCCCTCAAGCCTGCCGTTCGAGAAAGCAGTAGCAGAGCTTGGTGTAGCCAGGGATGAAGTTCTTATGATAGGGGACAGGCCTGAGAGGGATATTGTAGGGGCGAAGCATATGGGCTTTGTGTCCTGCTTTGCCAGATACGGCAACCTAAACGTGCCTAAAGGCCAATCAGGGGCTGATTTCGAGGCAGAGAGGCCTGAGGATATACTAATGATAGTTGACAAGCTCAATTCTTGATAATCTTAATTCTAAACAAGGCAGTTAAACTTTTTATCAAAACGCAAAAAAATTTGATTTTTTTCTAAAAAACTAAATTGATTGCTGATTTGTTTGCAAATTCTTCATTTTAGTAACCACTGATAGATGGTGAACGAACGAAATCTTTATAAATAAGGCAATATTATCCAGTTATAATCGGAGAAGTCTTATTTTTGGGGGTTGAGTGCGATGAGATCAGGGCGATTAGAAGACATACTTGGCATGTTCAGGAACAGCAGTTTAGTGCGCGGTATAGCTGCAACAGCAGCTGCTGTGACATTCACATTAGGCAGCATGGCTCCTTCTTATGCAGGACCGGCAGACAAGAAGAAACAGACAATCGAGAAGAAGGTCGAGAAACTTGATGATGAGCTCGAAATTGTTCCTCTTGCGCCGCAGCCTATCAACAAACCTGCGCCTCCTCCAATAGGTCCATTGACCGCCCTCATGGTCAATTCAATAGAGATACCTGTTGAAGGTGAATTCAGGAAGAAATCCAAGCAGTATGTAGGCAGGTTAGATATCAATAGGGACGGAAAAATAGAGACCAAGGTCATTGTTGACATTCTTGAGACTGGTGCTGTGAAAGTCATAATCAAAGATATTCGATCAGGAAAAGAGCAATCTCCAGATATGGTCTCTGTCATTGAAGATACTACTATTGCAATGTATAAGACATCCTATAAGGGGAGGAACCTAGCTTTTAGGGTCATACGTGAAGATAATGGTTATCTACATGTCAATGCTTACGCCACTGTAAAGGTACCCGGCTCTGTGAGAGAGAAAGCCCTGCGTGGAAAAGACGTCATTGATAATATAATATTCTGCGATATCGACACCGGCTGTTTCAAAGCGCCATATCATAGTGTCGACCAGATAATAAAGGACAGGCCTCAGGAGATATCAAACTATTTTGAGGAAGTACTCGATAAGACATACCAAGCGATTGCGCATCCAAGGTTCAGGTATACTGATCGTGAGGCTACGGATTACATACTGAATAACGCGACAGAACTTAAATCACAGATAAAGGAGGAATACAAGCATCTTGGCGTAGACATGAAGCAATATGCTATCGACAACAATCTGATCAACAACATAGTGTCGGAGATGATTGAGTTCATGTGTCAGAACCATGATCGCTGGGCACAGGGCGAACCGCTTTCGACCACGCTCGCCAGGAGTGAGGGCAAGTTCCAGAGGCCTGCGGACAAGGCGACAGCAGACGCAGGCAAGACAGCTGCAAAGACAGCTTATGTCGGGACCAAGCCCGTCGAGAAGCCTGCAAAGGAGCCCGAAAAGAAACCTGATACTCTTGTGAAGAAACCAAAGAAGGATGCAGAAAAGCTAGACAAGATAGTCGCTACGACCACTCTTCCGGACAATGCAACGGCAGTCAACAAGCCATATCTTCCCAGTTCAACCAAGCCACCTGCAGCCGGGGCAACAAATATTGCAGGCGAGGAGCATTGGTATGATAAATGGTGGGTATGGACGATTGTGGGAGGCGTTGTAGCAGGAGCCGCAGCGACCACAGCAGGCGTGCTGCTAACACAGGGTGGAGGCAAAACATCCACAGGACCTGACAACTTCATAATGAATTATGGTGACTACAAGACAGTTGGGGGAAGGTAAGATGGTTTGGAAAACATTAAGGAATATAACACTCGCAATCACGATGGCAGTAGGAGCCTATGGCTGCAATGCTGCCGACAGGGATAAGGTCATACCTCAGCTTGACGGCTCTGTCCAGCCAGGAGACATGGACCCTCATAACAGAGACGGCGGAACTCCTGACGGAGGTGTCTGCGGCTCAGCACTCACTGACATATTCGAGAAGGCACAGGCAGACACCTACGAGCACCTGGATGACCAGATCCTTTCAAGCGGGGGAAGACTCGGAGACGTGTTCTACGGAGCGAACGTCGCTGTATCCTCAGCCAAATTCGACTCATTGTTCTACGCAGACGGCAGCCCTGTAAGGGAAGCCATGGAGCAGGACATAACCGCATTAATGCCGGCATGCGATGCGGCATCTGTCAGCGAAGAGATATCAGACCTCATCGCGGGAAGGCAGCCAGGCACAGAAGGTTTCGTGCCTGCAGAGGACAACGCAGCATATGCAAAGGATTCAGGAGATTCCACCATATTCTGCGTCAAAGGAGAGGAAGAAAGGAAACCTACTGCTTACTGCAGCACGACGCTGCCTCTCACTACAAGAGCAGTAATCACCTATGGTGGAGGTATCTGAAAATGAAAAGGGCGATACAATTATCCATGATACTCGTGCTGGCAGCGCTTTTCATCGGCACTGCAGTTAGCGCAGGCACTCCCATCATCATCGGAAGCAGGCCAGTGAACAGGGCTATTGACAATCTCAATATCGACAATGTCAACAGCGGAATTCAGATAAACGATAACACACAGGTGAATCCTGACGTTATGACTGAAGGCAATGATGGCGCTGCAGATGATTCTGATGATGCGCATGTCATCGACGCGAGTCATATAGGGGGAGACCTGCAGGTCTCTGGCAGCCATATCTTCGGGAGGGTGGATAATGGCCTGATCGTAGTCGGCGGCATCAATAACGACTGGCAGGTCTACGAACCTGCAGGCAACGGACCTGTCAGTGGGAACTTAGGGCAGATGGACCAGGGACTTGATTCGCAGTCCAATGAGCTGCACATAGACTCCGCCGAGGTAGTCGGAGAGGCTGTCGTAGGGCAGGCTTTCACAGTCAGTGTAACAGCGACTGACGGGGATGACCTTGTCACAAGGGTAGGTCTAGGCACAGAGCCTTATTCTGCAGAAGATTATGACATAAGGGACTGCAGTCCGGCAGACCATACATGCACAGAGGACTTCACGATAACAGAGGCGTCAGCGGGTGTATATGTCTATGAGCTCAAGGCAAAGAACGACCAGAACCAGATAGTCATAGACCAGATTACAGTCACAGTCGTGGATAACTCCGAGACTGAACAGTTCAACTTCAGGACCGCTGCGATGGACGGCAGCGAGTATGATGACAACGGCAATGTTGATTATGTCAACAGCCAGATAACCATCTGGGGAGATGGCATCTCACAGCAGACATTCAACGGCCAGCCTTTCATAAACGTGCAGCTGCCCAGCAATGCAAGGATCGGCGTGCAATATGCAGCAGACGGATACACAGAGGATGAAGACTATTTTGTCCTTGACTCAAGGCTGCCATCATGCACAGGGGCGAGCTGCGAGTTCAGCAGGACAATAGATGGCGATACATACACCACATCATGCGAGCTCGAAGGCCAGGATGACCATTACTCCTGCACACTTACCACAGGAGATGATTATTACATCACATTCGATTTCAGGGCGGAGGGAGACCCTCTGGGCCCGAACACTATCAGGAGATACAACCTCATATATCCGCAGGCATCGCCAATAGTCGAGTTCCAGGATCTCGAGGTAGGCTTTGTCGAGGGCGGAAGCACATCGATAGATCTTGATGATTACGTGCATGATGAGGATACAGATGCTGCCGACCTTGAATGGACAGTCACGAACAACCAATACGTGGATGTTGATATAGACCCGGATACGCACGAGGCGGTCTTCACACAGAAGGACGCGAACTGGATCGGCGGAGACATCATGAAATTCATAGCCACGGATCCGCAAGGCAATTCAGACTCTGACTGGATGACTGCTATCGTCTCGCAGAGCGACAATGACGCTCCTGTGATAACATACAAGTTCCCCGAGTCTGATACTGTCAATGTCGGGCAGGACAGCTCGTTGAGGTTCAGCATCGACGCTATGGACCCTGACTATGACCCCCTTACTGTCGAATGGTACAAGGAAGGGACTCTTGTAGCACAGGACGTATTCAACTATCTATACACTGATGATGATGGCCAGAGCCATACTGTCGAGGTGATCGTCAGCGACGGCCAGGAATCTGCTTCAGCGTCCTGGACGACAAACATAGTCGAGCCGATAGGCACTGTGGAAGGCACTGTGACAGACCTCGACAGCGGCCTGGCGCTCGAAGACGTACATGTCGAGCTCCTCGACAACGGCGAACTCGTCGCTGAGGACATGACAGACAATACAGGATTCTATACAATGACTGTCCATGACGGGAGCTATACCATAAGGTTCACGAAGACAGGATATTACCAGGGCCAGGTGCCTGTGACAGTACTTGCAGGTGAGACAACAGTGCAGAATGCGCAGCTGCAGGAGATACCTCCGCAGATAGGCGATGTGCAGGGCACAGTGACTGATGCTGACACCACTCTGCCTGTCGAAGGCGTGACTGTTGAAGCATTGGCTGCAGGCAATCCAGTGGACAGCGCATCGACCAATGCCGCAGGATCCTATGAGATAACAGACCTTGCAGTCGGGACCTATTCTTTAAGGTTCTCCAAGAGCGGCTATGAAACGCTCGAGGTTCCTGATGTTGAGATAACATTAGGACAGACCACGACCCAGAATGCTCAGATCACTCCTGCTCCGGTGCCTGGAACCATAGACGGCACTGTCGAGGATGAACAGGGTTCAGCTCTCTCCGGCGCGCTCGTCAGGGTGCTTGACGGCCAGAACGAGATAGACAGCCAGCTGACGAATGGCGTTGGCCAGTACAGCATGGATGTGCCGGCGGGACTCTATGATGTTGAAGTCACTAAAGATGGTTTTAAGCCACAGACTTCATCTGGAGTATCAGTCAGCTCAGGAACAGTAGTGACTGTAGACTTCGTTATGCAAGGATGGTGGGATGCTGATTGGGCCAGATGTAAAGATTGGCAATTAACAGAAAATGATGGCATCCCGAGAACAGATATGGTAGTCAATCAAAAACTGACAGGGTTAATATTCAACAATGACTATGAAATCAGGATATTAAGTCAGGGTTGCACAGGTACTGGAGGTTCCGAAGTTCCGTACAGTATCATAGACAGCGGCAATGATTGGGTATATATCAGCTATTACGTTGATCTTTCATCCCATCAGAGCCGGACATACAGTGTTTATTATGACAATCCTTTAGCCAGTAATCCGCAGCCTTATAATCCGACGCCCATATTGGTCAAGACTGACTGGGGAACAGAAGACATGACTTCAGGAGTCGTCGGCAGTGCACAGAAGCCTGCTGTTTGGGTGAATGGTTCATCTTTACAGGTAACCTTAATGTCTGATGGTATTGAAGGTATGAATGCTGATGAAGCAGGCATTGCCTTCTGGAGCGCGGCAGACAATTACAAATACATAGACAATTTCGGCTTTGACACGCTCCAATGGAGGACGTTAGAGAAGCACAGCAGCTCTTGGGCAGGCTATTTTTCAGTGACTGGTATAGGCAATTTTACGGGTCTTGCAGACAATTACCCTT
>Ga0315535_1000982_pt1 | contig 19529 bp, 20 predicted proteins | sample SalMarSW160220MG_2_FD_203092 | JGI IMG/M metagenome (GOLD analysis project Ga0315535, IMG submission 203092) | Salt marsh sediment microbial communities from the Plum Island Ecosystem LTER, Massachusetts, United States - Salt Marsh Sediment SW1602-20 ... | reverse complement strand
AACGCAAGGTCATCTTTAGTGGGGACCATATTTTAGGAGATATTAGTTCAAACCCAAGTATTTCATTTGAGGGTTCAGAAACCATAGGTATGATGACTTACTTTGAATCCTTAGACCGTCTCTCATCTAAAGAGGGGTATATTGCATTACCTGGTCATAGAGAGCCAATACTTGATATTAATGCCAGAATTAACGGGCTGCTTTCTGAATATGACGATAAGCTCAATAGCGCTGCTGATTCACTGACTGATAGACCACAAACAATCTATGAGATATCCAGAATAGTCTATGGAGATTACCAAGTAAGTTCGCTTGTCTTAGCTCTAGCTGAGAGTTACGATCTTCTTAGAATATTAGAAATGAACCATCAAGCAAAATTGGTCGATCATAATGGTGTGATTCAGGTGATTAAATATCAACAAACGTAACAGGTAGTGTTAATCTTCTCATTCTTCATCCAAGTTGTTCTTCTCTTCCTCAATATCAATTATGCTTTCAGTGGTTTTTTTCTTCCTCTTTCGCTTCACCGAGATTGGCCTTTCTGAAACTGGAATGTGGAATGTTTGCCGAAGTCCATCTACTGTTGATATCGTCTTGACATTTCTTCTAGTTTCTGCAAATATCGCATCGAGCACTATTTTCTCTTCGACCTCGCCAATTTCTTTCACTAGTGAGAGCTTGTGCAATGCATAGAGTCCAAGGACTGCTGATAGAAGGAAAACAAAACTAAAACCCGCAATACTGTATAATGGATAGATTCCACTTGGATCTTCGATAATCGTCAGTGCTAGAGTGTATCTTGAAAGTAGATCGCCCAACACACCACCGATAAGTGGGGCACATGCTCCAGCAACTGCAACAATACTACCACGAGCAGCAAGATACGCTGTCGACTCACCCCTAGGTGCGAGTTTAAGCCCAATATTTGCTGATGCGAGATTCACACCTGCAGCAGCAAATCCGGAAAGAAGGTGAATCAGAATTAAGAGTGGTATTAGCATTGAATACGCACTTGCTACAGATGTGAAAGTCCACATTACAGTGGCGATTATGTAGAGGGGTGCAGATACTTGAAGGATTGACTTGTTGCTGAATCTATCTGAAAGTCTTCCCCAGAATCTGAAGAATATGATACTCACTAATGATGTGAGCGCGACCAGAACTGATATGGCCGGTAGTCCAATACTAAGGTCACTGATGAGATAAACTGTAAAGAATGGTGAAGCTATAGTAGTACTGAAAGTCCATGCAGCTGAAAACCACATTAGTTTTCTGAAATTGTCATCATGGAATGGTTTTGCTACAAGTTCTGAAAATTTCAGGCTACGCTCAGGTAGAATCATTTTAGGTTCTGGCGTTGCTATGGTGAAATAGACTGCAATCATTCCAAAGATGAACGCTATAAAGAATAGAATCGAGTATCCACCGGCAGTATTTTGTCCATGAATTACATCCCATTGTCCTATGAATTGTCCACCTATTAAAGACACAATAATTGCTACAATTCCTGTGAGAGTCATTCGAACGGAAAAGAACTGCCCGAGCCGGTCTTGTGGTACTAAGTCTCTCAGCCAAGAGTTCCAACTGGGTGAGCCCATTCCATTGAAAATGGCTTGGATTGCTACAAAAACAACCAGTAGGAGTAAGCTATACTCAAGACCTACTAAGAACGGTATGATTGCCATTCCATAGACCGCAAATCTATTACCTATCTGTGTGATTAGGTTGAATTTCTTTCTCTTTCCAGCTCTATGAATAAGATAAACTGAAGGAATTTGCAGAAGCTGCGCAAGGAAGGGGATTGCTGCAAGTAGTCCAATCAAGGTATTTGGAGCCCCGAGCGCTAATGCAAAACCTACAAGAAATACACTCTCTGTAAGTGTCAACCTGACCTGTGTTGCTATCCCCTGCCATGTCATCATTTGCAGACCATGTTCAATCTGCTCATCTGTTAACATGCCATCTTCAGAGGTCATTTGTTTCCACCGAGTGAATTAGAATACGACTAAACTATCAAATAAACCCAACTTTGCATACTCCTCCAGATAATAAGGAAGAACTTGGAAGAACGCCAAACCAGACTTATTTTTAGCTCTGTTTCTTATGTTTCTATTTGAAAATCTTCTAACTTTCTCTTCAGTACAGGGTCATCAGCTTTCAAAAGTACAAAGAAAGCTACTACAAGGATAATTGATGCTACCATAAAAGGTATCATACCAATTAATCCGGAGTGAGTTGCTCCTTCTACAGGAGTTGCGGTTACGTCTGCTAGGAATCCAAGTAAAAGAGGTCCCACCACGAATCCAAAGTCACTGATCATACGATAAAGACCCATGGATATCTCCAGTTTATCTTGCGGCGATACATCCGTCACATATGCAGCACCAGGTCCGGAAAGACCGATTACTGCTCCATATATTGCCAAAGCTATTGACATAGTCAGTAAGTCTGTAGACAGGGGAATTAGTAAAGTGACGCCTGCAGTCAAAATGAGACATAATGCCAAGGGTTTCTTTCTTCCGATTCTATCTGAGATTTTTCCCATGGGCACAATTGTAAGTGCTGTTGTTATGCCTCCAATTGTGAGAATAAAGCCAATCGCATCTGAGTCTAATCCTAGATTGTTTGCAGAAAAAAGAGGTACTAGTGTACTTCTCACCCCAGTTCGTAGAAAGAACATAGTAAAGACTGCGAATGTTACCAAAAGAAACGATTGGTTGGATAGAACTTGTCGCATATCACGAATGATTTCCCGCAGATTCAGAGAAGAGTCCTCGTTTCCAGAATTAGCCAACTTAGGGAGTACCAATGTTGGAAACACACCTAAACCAGTTATTATTGCGTATGCGAAAAAGGGTGTGCGAATGTCATAGAGAGCAGCCAAGACACCTCCAAATGTAGGTCCAAAAATAGATCCGAGTAATAACAGTCCCATGTACAGACTCATCCATTGTCCTCTTTTCTCCTCTCCAGATATTTGAGCAAGGAATACCGTGGCTGTAGTTACGTATAGAGCTGAACCAGCACCTTCGACCATTCGAGCAATTACTAAGGTGATATAGTTGGGAGCAAAACCTGCTAACACGGATGATACCGAGATGAGAAGCAATCCTAAAATCATGATTCTTTTTTTATCGTATCTTCTTGAGAGAAGACCTGCAGGCATATCGAGAACCATTCGCATTACTGCAAAAGATGAAATTACAAAGCCGACAAGAGTATATGAAACTTGGAAGCTCTCTGCGTAGGTGGGTAGAATTGGAGCAACCATACTTAAACCAAGAAGAACTAGAAAGGTCACTAGTGAAAGATTAAGCACAGAAAGTAGGTTTCCTTCAGTAGATGGGTCTGGCATCGTTATCGTATCTGGTTTTTGATGGCCTTCGGACAAAACTCATGTTCACCTTTTGATATACTCGGGCTAATTTTCAGTGATTAAAGTGCTTTGAAATGGAGCAAAATTTGAATGACTGCTACTTGGTTGTTATCACATCTTGGAAACTTCCGATTTTAAAAAGAAATATCTGCTACTGCAATCTATATCTTCAATATGGACGATGAAACGGAATTCGTAGTGAAACCGATAGGAGTAATCAGGACTCCTTTCAAGTCCAGTGAAGACACTCCAATTCAATCTAGCAAATCTGATGCACGAGGATATGTGAAGGTTGCACTCGAATTTCTTGATGCGCTTAAATCTCTTGATGGGTTTTCACATATCATTCTTGTTTATTGGTTTCATAGAGCAAAATCTCCTATGATGAGGATGACACCGTTCCTTGATACAGAAGAACGTGGTCTTTTCTCTATACGAGCTCCGTCACGACCTAATCCTATTGGAATATCCACCGTTAAACTCCTTAGAATAGAAGGTACACGTCTGGATATAGAAGGGGTTGATATGCTAGATGAGACTCCGCTGCTTGACATCAAACCTTTCGTACCAGAGTTTGATAACAGATCTCAAGCCACATCTGGATGGTTAGCGAAATCTTCTCTAACCAAGGACCACTCATATCTTGCCGATGCTAGGTTTGAGGAATAATTTAGAACCTCAAAGCAGTACTCTCTTTAGCATGCAATTTAGCTAGACAAATAGGAGATAACTCGGATTTGGCATCTGATCTTGCTTACCCGATTAATACTACTCGTCTGACTACTCGACCTTACCGAATTGAAGATGCAATTTGGTACTATAAGATGAGTTTGAAGAACAAGGCGCATTTGTCCAGATATGAAGCTGACAATCCTGTCATGTCTATTATGACAGAATCAGATTCCGAAAATACAATTAAGGACTTCATTTCCCTCTGGGATGAACAGAAGTATCGTTTTCTGGGCGTATTTTTGAAGGACACCAATGACTTTGTAGCTCAAATTTACCTTGGAAAATTAAATGATGATCTCCCCGAATTTGAAATCGGATACATTACTGATGTTGACTATGAAGGCAATGGTTATGTCACTGAAGCAGTGAGCGCAATTGTTAAGGAGCTCTTTGAGAAAGTTGGGGCTCACAGAATACAAATCGAAACCGATGATACTAATCTTAGAAGTATAGCTGTAGCAGAGAGATGTGGTTTTATTAAAGAGGGTCATCTTCGGAAGAATAAGATCAATTCCGATGGAGATTATTCCGGTACACTCTTTTTTGGCCTTCTAAGAGTTGAATTTTATAAGAGAAAAAACAGTCAATTTGATTCAAAATCAAAATAAGAAATCTGTAGGTAAACCGAGAAAAAAAAGAAGGACAACCGGAAAGCCACTCAATAATCAGTTAATCTGAAGAATTGAATCAACAATCCGGTTTTCAAAAAGAAGTTATTTCTTCTTCTTCTTAGTTTCTGGAGCTGCTTTTGTCTTCTTTGCTGGCGGTTTCTTAGCTGCTGGTTTCTTAGTTCCCGTAATATCACTTCCAAATTTTGTTTTGAGTTACCCTGATATCTAATCAGGTAGCACACACATCAATGATAGTTGAAAAATCGAATGATGAATCATAATGACTCTAACTAGAAATCGTCGTCATCGTCATCCCAGTCATCTTCATCGTCATCAACCCAATCATCGTCTTCGTCGTAGATGCGCATGTTTTCACCTCAAAACGGGGGTATGCAAATTATGAGTAAAACATGCCTTGTATTTTTTTAACTGCTTATAACGCTTAATAATCAATAAAAAGGAATTTAAAACCCCTAATATTCATATTTGGTTATATCTAACCAATTTATTGCATTACAGGAAACTAAATATGCCAGACACAATTATTAACGGTTATTGCATCTTTTGTTATGTGTCACCTAAGAATTACCTTAAATGAAATCCAATAGGTGATATCTCATCCCACAATGAGCGATATCAATATTGAGGGATTCAGTGAAGCAGTCCCTGAACTCAAGAGTGATTCCCGACTAGTTGTACTGCTAGGTTCTCCCGAGGGAATCAAAGCTCCATCAAAAAGGCTTTCTAAATATGCTGGAGTACAAAAAATAAGACGTGGCCTATTCATTATTTCTGGATACTCCTCAGTGCATACAACTGAGATACAAACACTCGAACGAATCTTGTTCATCAAATCACGTGAGATTCCCAGTGTACGAACAATAACTGATGACATCTATTTCACTCGTGCTTTTTCGATAGTTGCCTTCAGCCTAAAGAATCCAACAGCAAAACAAAAGAAACGTATTGAACGATTAGTTAGGAGATCTATAGGTATTCGACTCAGACCTGGTGTAATCTTATTTCCTCTCCTGCGATCAAAGGAACAAAAGAAGATATCAGTTTCAGACGATAAGAAAGCACTATTAGATTCAATTCGGTTCAAGCAATTAATGTCAGAAATGGGTGCTAATACATTTCGATGGTCTCGTCTCAGATTGGTGAACCCTGAAAGTTCTTCTCAAATTCTGAAGAATATTGAACAGAACTTGATTAAGGATTTGAAAGCCATCGAAACAAAAATTCGCGTTCTGAAAGATTTGAACCAAAACCCTGAGGTTTCCATGAAACAACTCAAAAGAAAATATACTGTTTTGTCTGGCCGATTCAAAGAAACAAAAATAAAATGGATGTTAGCAAGAAAACTATGGTCTTTTGATGCAGTAAAACAGCTCAAACGAACATACAATCTGTTGATTGGAACTAGGCGTGCTATTATAGAACGTGAATCATCGGTTTGATGCTAACTCACTTTCCTAGAATAATAGCAAATAGCAGAATTATTCCACTAATCAGTCCAATTCCATAGGAAACGTCAAAGTATGTTGTGTATGCAATCAATGCTGGTTGGAAGAATGCAATAGTAGTTAGTAGCGCAATTGATAGAGTAATCAGGATTAGTAGTCCTCTTTCTAGATTAGAGAAATGCTTGTAATCTAACGAGAACGTTCGGATCCACAAAACTATACTGAGAATTGCTAATGGTGTTATAGTGATAAGAATAAGAGACATAGGTAGTAAGACAAGACCACTTAGTATTGAACGCATCATAAACAATCTCAAACCGTATCTTTCAAACTCCTTCGCATGCACGCTACCATAATCTTTTCTTATGCTGGACTTGTAACTTCTCCAGACTGAAAATTTCCATTCGCCTGCCGTTTTTCTTCTCGACCCTTTAGTTTGCTCCATTTCTGGTGTATATTCTCCTTTGATGATAGGTAGAACATAGACCATTACCATTAGTGACCAGACACCGAAGATCATTGAAAGAAATTCAAAATCTGACAGGGTCTTTGACTGGTATATCGCTCCCCAGATTGTATATAATCCATAGAATATCAAAGCTAGAGCTGGTATCAAAACGAGGGCGAAAACAGTCTTTGCCTTTCTTTTACTGCCTTTTACTAGAGGAGCTAGAAAATTGAATATTACCGCGCAGGCCGTTGCATATGTCAATGAAAGGCCAAGGCCACCCACGAATCGCATAACGATTCCAGATCCAACTGATAGTTCTATGGAAAACACACCAATAATTAGAGAGATGGAATTCCAAGTGTTGTAGTAGAGAAGAATCGTGTACAGAATCAGTCCAACTATAATAGATATGATGTACGAATTCCTCTGTTTATTCGCGATTTTTTCACTTAATTCTCCTAACAACATATTATCAAGTTATATTGATGCCCTCATTAATCCTTAGATATACTCACATTATATTATCTTCCATTTTCCAATTGATTGGTGCCCGAAACATCCTGTATTTCCTCAATATGGATGAGATCTAGGTTATTTTCTTGGATAACTTGTACGAACTCCTTTGTTGAACTTCGTACCTGTTCTGTATCCACATTTGTTGCTTCAAATGCTTTGGCTATCGCAGTCTCAATCTTTGTCTTGTCAAATTATGCTATCATCTTGTTTCTCTTTTCAACCTTCAATACAGATTCGCTTCAATTATTGGATCTCTCTCAACAGTTCAGCAAGATAAATGGCTATAAGTCCCCTTCTAGATTTAACTCTGTATCATGAGATTATGGACCATTCATCCCATTTATCTGGATTCAAAGGGTCTAGTAGCTCTTTGGAGAGAAGGATTACTCGCTCAGAAGGTCCTACTGGGAATAACCAGAGGATATCGATTCCATCCTCAACTTAATAGGTTCAAGATTATAGAGAATCCTGTCTCATCAATTGGTGCATATCTGTATCACATTTATCTTGAAAGCAAGGTCAGGAATTACAATTTTCAGTTATCTAAGATTGAAATCATAGAGGAGGTTCCAAGAATAAAGATATCAAAGGATTTACTTCACTCAGAGTTTCAACACTTACTAAGAAAGTTAGAACAGCGTGATAGTGATAGATATTTACAATTGCTTAAAATCGAAGACATACTTCCTCATCCTTCCTTTGAAGTATCATCAAGTGATTCATTCAACTGATTTACTCACTAGAATCGCATATGTCCAATTTAGCGAGCACCCTATCAATTTCTACTTCTGTATTCACACAACCTGCTTTGCAAAGCAAGACTGCCTGAGTTGGAATACCATATTCTCCAATCTTGTCTACAGCTAACTTAGCATCATCAAAACATGCTATACCAAATACAGCTCGTGGGCGAGCATTTTTGACAACTCTAATTGCGTGAGAACCGCCACCTACCATGTACCATTTGATTCCTCTATCTTCTGCAGCTTGTGTTATCTCTGCAATGATACATGCTCCACATTTCTGGCAATGATAGCCATCTTCATCGATTGGTGCTATGCATTTCTCTGCATCTCGTAAACAATGTGGAATCAGGACAATTCTATCTTCTTGTTTGACATATTCGTATGCATTCTGATTCAGAATATTTCCTGCTTCAATGATTGTAAAATTAGTTAGATCTTCATCTTCAATCTCTAACTCTAATCTGACTTTTTCAGTAAGTTCTTCAACAGTAAGGACCGTTTCAGTTGCTGCAAAGGTTTCCAAGAGTTCGCGAATCTTACAACGGATGTCAATATTATGAAGGTCTTCAGTTTTTTCTGCAGTTTTGTGGCCATCTAACAAAGTACTCATCCCAACTTGGAGGTTACACTTTTACTAAATTGCCCCGTTAAATGACTATGCATCAGGACAATATTGACTAGCCTCTAATTTAGCCCATTAGTGCTATTGAATACCCAAGTTTCTTTTCTTTTGCTGATGATAGTACAACATGGGCTGCTGCAATATCCTGAGCTGCTAATCCAGTCGAATCAAAGAGTGTAATTTCACTATCAGATTCACGGCCTACCTTCTTTCCAATTAATATCTCTCCAATTTCTGCATGAATATCTTGCTCTTTGATCAATCCTAGTTTAAGGGCATGCTGAATTTCACCAATTCTCATACATTGGGAAAGACTATCTACAATAACTTTGTTTGCAAGTTTCACGATAACAGGATCTAATTCCTGCTTGCCTGGTCCATCAGCTCCAATTGCATTGATATGTATCCCCTGTTCAATCCAGTCTTTATTCACTAATGCTTTCTTGGAAGGAGTGACAGTCACAATGATATCACTACCCCGAACAACATCTTCGCGATTTGTATAATGCTTCACATCAATACCAAGAAGGTTTGACATCTCTGAGGAGTATTTGGTTGCCATTTTTTCCTCGATATCCCACACCCGGATCTCTTCCAACTGGAATATCTCATTGAGAGCGATTACTTGCATTCGCCCTTGGGTACCCGCGCCTATGATACCCACCTTCGTCGAGTCTTTTCTTGCAAGAACACTGGCAGCAACTGCACCTGCAGCTCCCGTTCGATATGCAGTAATATACGAACCATCCATAATTGCTAGGGGTATACTTGTTTTGAGGTCTAGAAGGACAATAACAGCCATTCCTGGTGGTAATCCCAATTTGTGATTATTATAGTAGCCACTTGCGATTTTGGTTCCGATGAGGTTAAAATCTTCAACAAAACCAGCTTTGATGTCTACCTCTCCATTATATTTCTCAACATCCAGATGCATTACTGGAGGCATCTGTACTCTGCCATTTGCAAAAGCCATGTATGCATCTCTGACAGCATCAATGGTTCTTTTCATAGAGAGGCATGATTCTACTTCTTTTCGGGTTAGGATTAGTACTTCAGACATCTCAATCACTGTTCTTTGTAACTATATGCTTAATGATTCTTCTCAATCTCTTTTCTAACCGGTACAAGTTCCTTTAACAAAATAGACCGGATCTACCTCTGAATAGTTAAAGCCCATTTTTTCATACAGTTTCTGTGCTGCAATGTTGTCTCCGAAATAGTGTAGTACAACCCTTTCTGAGGTCTTCAAGACATCATCCACGACGCTTTTGATGCAAGCTGCAGCATACCCTTTCCTCTTATGATCCGGATGGGTTGCTACATTTCCTATCTCAGTTCCGTACGATGTCATGTAGTGGACTCCTGCAACTGCAGAAATAGTTCCGTCATCTTCTATTACCCCATAGAATGGGCCAAGATCCATTGCATTGGAAGTCCATGCAGGTGTTCCACTTAGTCGATATAATTCTCTCAATTCTTCAGCATAGTCCATGGTCAATCGTTGCGGTGTCTGTTTGCATTCGCATTGTAGTTCGGTTGTTCTGTCTGCAATCATCTGTCGTTCTTTGATTGGTTTCAGTATGACACAGGCTTCACCAAATTGAGCCAGTTGTTCCTCAGTACAGATTGCAATGAACTCTTTTCCAACGAGATGATTTGCATAATCTGCCATTATCTCCCTAAGAAACTGGGTATTGCGACACCAGAACGCTGTAGCTAAGAAATCCAAATCGCTATAGAGTGAGAATATAGCATCGATTCGCTCATTGTTTTTTAGAATTCTAACATCACACCACTCTCGCAGTTGCGTACAATCGGCAATCAGAACAATATTGGATAAGGAATCCTCTGATAAAATTTCAAGGACATCGTCAACATTTGATTCTGAGAGTACTTCTATCTTTGCTGCCATCGTATCTTCAATCCCTGATTATTGATCTGCTTGTACTAAGTAAGTTGTATTCGGTATGGGACGTAATCGGTCATCACAACATCTTTTCCAAGAATCCGCAACCCCATCACAATTTGACCTCTGTGATAAGTTGCATGATTGACAAGATGAAAGAGAATCTCATCGAACGCTATTCTTAGTTTTACTTCTCCGGTATACATATCGAGATAGTTGATAGTTCTTTTTTCGACCATGTCAGTAAACATCTTACTGTACTCGCTGATTGTTTTGAACACTTCCTCTCTTGACATGCTCATGAAGTCTGTTTCTTCTCCGAGGTCTTGACCAATCCATTCAAAATACCACTCCCTGAGGTCTTCTGCAAGATGAGCATATCTTCTCTGAATACTTCCTCCATTATCATAGAGGTTTCTACTGTATTCTTCATCAGTAAGACCTTTTACAATAGTCCAGATTGTAGCATCTGCCCAGAAGAGATACTTACTCATATTCTCTAGAAGAGTCATAGTGAGAGAACGCCAGTGAATCTTAAGGCACTTGTCCCATCTGCAAAATTATCTTCGAATCTTGCGTTAGAGTCTAAATTTTTAATATCAGGAGTAAGTATGTTGCTCCAAGCGTAAAGGAGTAAGTGTCCACTGTGAATGACCCAAGAAAAATTGTGCTGGTTATTCTTGGTGCACTCCTTATTCTATCGGTTTCAACAATTATCAAATCCACGGCTCAATTAAATCCAGTTGTAGACATGAGTTGGGTCAACGACGCTATTCAGACTCTATCTACATCTGAAGATGCAATCACTAATACCACGTTATGGGAAGATGAGTGCAGTTCTGTTATAGTAACAGGAAGTGCTGCAAAAGATGGTCGGGCTATTTTAATGAAAAATAGAGATTGGGCTGATAGCCGACCAAATAGACCTGTCTATATTCCTGCAACATCTAGTACCTATGCCTTTGTAGGCGTATATACAAATGCCATGGGAATCAATGAGAAGGGTCTAGCAGTGATGAATACTGCAATGCCTGCACTAGAAACTGAGCCAGGTTATGGCAATCTACTTCTCAATCAAAAGATTTTGGAGGGGTATGAATCAGTCGAAGCCGTAGCAGTAGGGCTCCAAGATTCTAGATCAGATATTGGACCTGGACAACGCTCATCACTTGGAGGTATTGCAACATGTGTGGGTGTAGTAGACCGATTTGGTGCGGGAGCATTTTTCGAGATAAGCAATACAAAAGCCTACGTTCAGCATATTGTTGATGGGTATGATACACGTGCAAATCATCCTAGAATATTCCCTGGGCTAGCGAGTGGGCCAAGTGGCAGGGACCAATATCTGCTTGATGCGCTTGATGCTATTTATGCAAAGAATGGAATCATATCATGGGAAGATGTTATGCAAGGTGCATCTAGATATGTTCGAAATAAAGAACTCGGGAGTTCCTGCTTCTCTATTGATGGGGAAGCCTGCAATCCTAACACTGTATCTGCTATGGTTGCTGTTAGTGGAGATGCTAGATATGATGGAAAACTCAACATCATGTGGGGTGCCTATGGATATACACCTCTTGTGAGCGTGTTTGTTCCATCCATGGCGTTTGCAGGTGCTATTCCAGACTCTACTAATGATTTATGGTCGTATACTGATGATAAGTACGAGTCTGCACAGGTATTATCAGAAACAATTTCGCTTGATCCTAACCGAGTTCGAGAAGTACAGAAATATTCATTCTTTGCAGAAGAATACACAATTAATGAGTATGAGAAACTTATATCCTCTGTTCCAATCAGTCTTACAGATTTTCAAATTCAAACAACACTAACCGAATTCATTGCTAGAACTGACGATTACGCTGCAGAAGTCTTCATTGAGGAATCATTCAACGTTGAAGTTCCAACATCGGTATCATTTCCGATTCCTACAATCTCTACAACTACTTCTACAAGCACAATCATAACTACACCAATTGCTAGTAGCATAACTACAACTTCTATCACTAGCACATTCACTGGTGAACCAATCGCTAGTTCCACAGAAAATGTGCACCTCTCTTCTTTGGTTACTGGTTTAAGTATTGGAGGTATAATCAGCATTATCATGGTGCTGGTACTTTTCAAAAGGAATCAGTAGTTGAAGTGTGGAAGATTACCAATCATCCTCATCTTCCCACTCATCATCATCCCAATCTTCTTCTTCCCATAGGTCTTCTTCATTATAATACAATGAATCCACCACTGACGAGGTATCGTACAGTATTGGCATGTTGTAACTTTTATCCATTTTCCTATTCAGACTACTAATCAAAATATGTCCAAATCTTTTCCTGAAACAACCTTCCCATCATAATGATCTGTTATCTCTTGCAATAACTTATCTTCAGTCTGATTCATGAATAACTGGTGGTATAGAATGAGTAGTTTCGGTCTAACTCTCATCACAATTTCCGCAAGTTCCAGGCTAGAAGTATGAACTGCTGAATGATACTTTCTCCATTCTTCTGTTCGTTTTGTAAGTCCTTGAGCAGAATATACTTCGTGAATTAGAATGTCGCAACCTGATGCATGTTTAATGAGATTCTCTGATGGTCGGGTATCCCCAGATATCACGACGGTTCTATCTGGCATAACGAATTTGTAACCATATGATTCTAAGGATCCATGATTGACCTGAAATGCTTCTACCAGGACATTATTGTCAGAGTATATCATACCTTCATCAATCTCATGCGTGTGGACAACATATCCATCTTTGTTGGCTGGTTCAAGTCCATCAATTCTTTCCTGAATATCTAATTTATACGCAGCTAGGATATGTTCAGTCATGTCTGTAAGTCCCTTTGGCCCAAATACTTCCAGAGGCTCGCTTCGCTCATTTACTCCCGGAGTCAAGATAACATCGGGATATCCTATCGTGTGGTCCGAGTGTAAATGTGTAAGAAATACTCGCGTGATTTGTGAAACTAGAATTCCAGAAGCCGCAACTCTTCTTACAACACCCGCACCACAATCGACTAAATACACAGAATCATTCAATGTAATTGCCAGTGATGGTCCGAATCTTTCCGGGTCCGGATTGGGATTTCCTGTTCCCAATAATATGATTTTACTCTTCATCATCAACTCTCTAGGTGAATATTTAGTCAGAATCTTGCAATAAAAGATTCCTCAAGATTCTATGAAGATACATTTCAAAAACGTCTATCTCTTCAGGTGTAAAACCTTTGTAGAAAATCTCTGTCATATCTGCGGATAATTTGATGTACGTATTCTGTAGTTTTCTAGTCTTATCCGTCAGTTGGATTAGGGTTTTTCTTCTATCTTCCTCTGATTGAATTCGTTTAACATGTCCCGCAGCTTCCAGATTATCCAATAATTCACTCAATGTTGACTTTCGTAGTAGAGTTCGTTTAGTCAGATTATTTATTGGAACATTATCCTGTTGCCATAGAGCAAAGAGAATCCTACCCTGTCCAGGACCGATTTCCATATCGTTCTTCTTGAGTAGTTCTGTGAAAACCCGTCGACCGAGATGATGTATCTGGGTGATGAGGAATCCGCCCTTTCTCTGTGACATCATTTTGAATCACTTAATTCCAATCTAAAGGTCTGACTTCCAGTCCATCCTTTTACAATATCGGGGGTCAATCTGAGTACGGTGTGATCAGGGTCATCGTATCCTTTGTGATAATACTTTTCCCACCCTTCATGCCAAATCTCTTTCTTCACAGTCAAGTCATCAACAATCTCGATTTTCCCTCCCATCATTACACCCTTCCATGATTCTGGATTACAATAGTATACAGATGCGGCAGAATTTGTTTTTATATCGTTAATCTTTGGAGATGCAGTATTCGTTGTGAATATTATAGTGAATTCATCTCTCTTTTCAAAAAATGGTATCAACTTCGGAAAGCGTTCCTTATTCCGTAAATTGAACATTGCTCTTGTCTGTGGATATCCTCTACCATCTATTGTTGTTAGATATGCTGGCCATCCTGTTTCGAGAAGGGTTTTACAGAGGTCTCGAGTATTCTTATCTTCCATAATGAGTCCAACCTATTTAGTTCGTATCCAAACTATTAGGCACCGAACTAAATATACTTTTTGGCCAAAGTTATCTGCTGTCTCATATAGTAAACTTGCAACTTCTTATACATTGAACACGTCAAAAATCATATTCAAAACAATTTTGGAAGAGGGCTCTCGAAATTCTTATAGATAAATATCTGCAAAATATTGCATTCATCAGTATTAAATAGAAATAAAAAAGAGGAGGGAAGCAGGATCGCCTGCTTCCATGCTAAGCTAATTCTATCGTCGTCTTACAGCAACAATAACTATGAGTAGAACTACAACAGCTCCACCAATCAAAGCAAGAGTCATTGTGTCGAGAGGAAGCCCTGTAGAGTCAGCAGAATCCATTCCGAGGATTGGATCATACTCGAGTGTATCGTTACCGAAGTTCTCGAATGCAAGATAGATTGACTCACCTGCTTCCTGTCCAATTCCTTCTCCGTAACTCGCTTTGACCTGGAGTGTGTTGTTAGCGGCTAAAGCAGTTCCTTCGTATTGGAAGTAACCATTCTCGAATTGGAACATAGTACCATCTTTCTGGAAACCAGATGGAGCATCAGAACCCTGAAGCTGGCCATGGGCACTCTCAGTCACAGTGAACTGAAGTACTAGGATAGAATCTTCGTAGGTCCATCCCCAACCGTCAACAATCAGGTCGAATTTCATTTCACCGGGAGTAGATAGGTTCAGGTGAACTCTAACCTCGATTGATACATCGAAGGTTGACATGGGAGGTAAATTACTATAGTTGACGCCAACACCCTCTGGGCGAGGATCATGCTCGGTTGTAGTTGTGAAATTAAAGTGAACTGCAGTAGTGTTTCCATTTTCTTCTTCTGTTTCAAAACCGCTAAAGTCCCAATCAGTTGTGGGGAGTGCAAACGGAGCTCCAATGATGTGGTCTGTGCCGTTGGTAAATACACCATCAGCGTTTGTGTCATTTGCTTCAAACATCTTCACAAACATCACGTGATAATCAACTTCAGGTGAATTTGGGTCCCACCAATGAAAATGGGGTGCTTGATTATTTCCAGTCACCTTGATGGCAATATCATCTGTGGTGAGGGTTACTATTCCTGCAGAATACTGGTACTGGATGGAGTTACCCTGCGCAGATGCTAGGGGTACACCAATTCCGACGAGCATTAATGCAAAAAATGCAAGTGTGGCTTTTCTATTAAGATTCATTTAAATCACTAAGATACACCTCACTTTTAGTATATATAACCAAAATTAACTAGACCGATTAATCCAACACTCAATAAGGATTATGGTGGCTCTAATTCCAATTATATTGTTTATTAACGCTTATAATCATTCATATGACCTTTTCTATGAGTTAATGCCCTATGAGTTTTCGAGCATGTTTAACAACATTCTCCACAGTAAATCCATACTTTTCAAATAAGATACTTGCAGGAGCTGATGCACCGAATTTGTTTACACACAAACAATCTCCATTCTCCCCTACCCAACGTTCCCATCCTTGGGATACACCTGCTTCAACTACAAGACGTGCCTTTACATCAGGTAAGAGTACTGAATCTCTATATTCTTGTGTCTGATGCTCGAACAATTCCCAACTCGGAAATGAAACGATTCTTACATTGATACCATCATCATGAAGTTTTTCAGCTGCTTCCACAATCAATCCTACTTCTGAACCAGATGCAATCAATATGATGTCGGGATTTCTGCCAAGGTCAGCTAACACATACGCGCCTTTTACTGTACCTGAAGCAGGGTTATACTTGGCTCGATCCAATATTGGTACTTTCTGCCTAGTCAAAGCCATCAGTGTCGGTCCATTTCGGCGATTGATTGCTATCTTCCAAGCTTCTACCACCTCATTCGCATCTCCTGGTCTAAGTACAATGAGACCTGGAATAGCTCGAAGCGATGCTAAATGTTCTATTGGTTGATGGGTTGGTCCATCTTCACCCACACCTATGCTGTCATGCGTGAATACCCAGATACTACCATGCTGAGATAATGCTGAAAGTCTGATTGATGGTCTCATATAATCAGAAAACATCATGAAAGTTGCAGAGAATGGTATAACTCCACCGTGAGCATCCATTCCGTTCACTGCAGCTCCCATTGCATGCTCTCGAACTCCGAAATGTATGTTTCTCCCTTCTGGGGTTTCTGATTGAAATGATGGACTTCCATCAATCCACGTCTTGTTTGATGGAGTAAGGTCTGCAGAACCTCCAATCATTTCTGGAAGTCTTTTTGCTAGCGCGTTGATGACTTTTCCTGATGCAGCTCTCGTTGCCATTTCTCCATCATCAGGTGTAAACACTGGAAGATCCCTGTCCCAGTCAGGTGCAAGCTCACTCATCATTCTACGTGAAAACTCAGCTGCAAGTTCAGGATGGTCTATAGTGTATTTTTCAAATAATGAGTTCCAGTCATTTTCAAGTTGAATACCGTTATTCCTAATTTGGGAATAGAAATCTCGAACATCATCTGGAACATAGAATCTGGGTTCAAGAGGCCAATCAAGCTTCTTCTTTGCTCCATCTAACTCCTCTTCTCCTGGAGGTTCGCCATGCGCCTTTGCAGTATCTTGTTTGTGTGGCATTCCAAACCCAATATGTGTTCGACAAGCGATGAGAGATGGGCGCGAATCTTTCTTCGCATTCTCAATAGCTTTGTCAATTGCGTCTACATCATTACCATCCTTGACATGCTGTACATGCCACCCAAAGGCTTCGAATCTAGCTCCACGGTCCTCTGTGAATGTGAGATTTGTACTGCCATCTATTGAGATTAGATTATCATCATAGAGAATAACAAGATTACCTAATTTCAAATGTCCCGCTAGTGATGCTGCTTCAGAAGAAAGTCCCTCCATCAAATCTCCATCAGTAACAATGGCATAGATATGATGGTCCACAATATTGTAGTTAGTGCGATTGAAAACAGCTGCAAGATGTGCTTCAGCAATTGCTAATCCGATACAGTTACCAAAACCTTGACCTAGTGGACCTGTCGTGACTTCCACACCAGGGGTACAATGATTCTCTGGATGCCCTGGGGTTTTACTACCCCATTGTCGGAAGTTCTTCAAATCCTCCATAGACACGTCATACCCAGTGAGATGGAGAAGTGAATATAATAGCATTGAACCGTGTCCACCCGAAAGTACGAAGCGATCTCGGTCCCACCACTTTGGATTGTTAGGATTGAAACGCAGGTGGCGTGTCCAGAGTGTATATGCCATCGCGGCAGCTCCCATAGGCAAACCTGGATGTCCTGAATTTGCTTTCTGGACTGCATCCGCTGATAGAAAACGAATGGCGTTAATTGCACGTTCTTGGAGTTTAGCGTCTGTCATTTGAAGACCTCTCGAAAGCAGATTGAGTTGCGATTCTGCGTAGCAACTATCTCTCTTTTGGTTCTTACGTTTGAGAGGATAGTCCTGCCTTTCACTCTTTCCTAAAATTACGGCTTCCCGACTTCCGTACCGGGAGGATAAGCTTTCAAGAAATCCTCCTTTGTTGCATCCATAATTTGAAAGTCATGAAACTCTCCTAACATGTAAGCTGCTTGACGGAACGTACCTGCATACTTGAATCCAGCCTTCTCATAGGCTCGTTGTGCCCGTTTATTAGAATCCAGCGTTACTAAATATACAGAGTTTAGCCCCAGCACATGGAACGCAACCCAAAGCATGACCTTTGTGGTATCAGTGCCGTACCCCTTTCCAAAATTTTCTGGATTATGAATTGCAATTCCAAATTCCGCTCTTTGATTTTGCTTAGATATGTCAAAGAAACTCACTGTTCCAAGAAATTCGTTAGTCTTCTTATCTTCAATTGCTAGAACAATTCCTCCATCTTTCCAAGGGTTCATTGTAGTAGCTCGTTCTAACCACTGACGTTCTGTATTTCTCGACATAGGCCAAGCAGTTGCAAGAAATTGGCGCATCTCGAGGTTATTCCAATATTTTAGAATATCATCAAGATCCTCCATTTCTAATGCACGAAGCTTGACCAACTCTCCATGGTACATACTTCCACTTCCGTACACTTGTAAATAAAATTGCCTCAATATCGCCTTGTTCGATACACTCATTATAGCAATTGATTTGAAATATAAACAATGAGTCCACAGAAATTGTATCTCGAAGAACCAGCTGTACGTGTAGAGCTCTCAAGAGTCAGGTTTCCGAAAGTATGCCCTGTCTGTGGAGCTCCGGCTTCTATTCTTTCTCGTATCACTCTTAGTTCTAGTGGATCAAATTATCTGAATCGTGCATGGGACCCGAGATACACTGCACCTACTCGTATTAGGCAAAACTTTCCACAACCAAAGTTACGCGTGTTACCAATCTATGTATGTGAGGACCATCATTATACAGATGATGGCGTTGATAGATACAAAACATGTTGTTTCATTGTTGATGGGTTTGCAATGGCTTTCCTCTTTTTCGGGCTTATGTTTCTTGGAGATTCATTTTATAGAGGAAGACCGATTCCATTCTGGTCTATTGCTTTTTCTGCACTCTTCGCGTTCTCAATGTTTCTTACCTGGATTGCATTTCGACCAAATGCCCTTCAACGAGCAGTTCAGATAGTAGGGGTTGATCCTGGTATACAGAATATTCTGCTTGTGTTCAAAGACAAATCGTATCGAGAAGCTGTTATGAAGGATAATCCTATGACAACTGAACTTGTCAGCTGGATAATTAAACCGGGTAGTTAGAAAGAGTCAGTGAATAATAATCAAGAAGAAGCACTCATGTTGCTTCCAGCATGAGTACTTCATCATCAGATAAACAACGACGTTTAGCTTTGTCATTGTTTGTACTAGTGAAAATCTTTAACGCGTTGTTAACAACAGTCACAACAATCACCTGTAGAGGTATGCGTGAGTAATAGCCTTGGTTGAGATCGGCTTACTGGGAGCCTTGATTCTCATTGACTTAGCCAGAGCCATGAGTGATCTATCTCCTGTAAAGGTAAGCGAATGTTACAGCCTCTGTGGAGAGGGGATTGCGTTTCTGCTTCAG
>Ga0315535_1000981_pt1 | contig 19563 bp, 21 predicted proteins | sample SalMarSW160220MG_2_FD_203092 | JGI IMG/M metagenome (GOLD analysis project Ga0315535, IMG submission 203092) | Salt marsh sediment microbial communities from the Plum Island Ecosystem LTER, Massachusetts, United States - Salt Marsh Sediment SW1602-20 ... | reverse complement strand
GGCGCACTGTATGTCCTTCCCGTCAGCGCCGTGGGTTTCGTGGCGACGGGATGGATCGCCCTCAGCTATTGGTCCGTCTACTCGGCACACTACGCCGGGCTGCTGCTGGCCACGGTGTCGTGGCTCGGACTGGCTCTGGTGCTGGCTCTCGCCGTGGAATACGGCTGGCTGGGCGCGCGCAACATCGCGGGGAGACTCGGGCAGCTCCGGCACCTGCGTGTGCGCATCTCGCTCCACGAGCAAGACCCGGAGGATCTTCAACCTCCCGCGTCCTCTCTCACCGCATCGAGTTCCTCAACCATCCATCGAGACGATGGTGTGCCCATCGTCCACCGGTAGATTTCATGAGAAGACGACCGCGACCGCATCTTCGGCGGCAGCTTCACGCAGAGCGTCGAGTCGATGGGCATCAACGAGGTGGTCACGGCCCCACGCTCGCCGTGGCAGAATCCGCATGTGGAGCTCGAACCCAACGTGGGGCGCGCCGCGCATCCAGGCCGAGCTGCATAAGCTCGGGATCGAGGTCAGCGACTCCACCATTCGGCGGTATCGGCCGCCGCGGCCCGGGCAGCCATCCCAGAACTGGCGCTCATTTCTGGAGAACCACCTGGGTGATATGGTGGCCATGGACTTCTTCTTGTCCCCACGGCCACGTTCCGCGTGCTCTACGTCCTCTTGATCATGGCGCATGACCGACGCCGGATCCTGCACGTCAACACTTCGCGGACCCATCGTGCGTTGGATGGCGACTCCCCTGATGGCCGTGCCGTCGAGCCGCCCGAGATGGGCGACGTCGTCGCGCTCACCCAGGTGGGTGGGCTTCATCACCGCTACACCCGCCAGCTCGCTGCCTGACCCTCCCCTCCAGAACCTCTGCTGAGCTCACCGCCCGGTACACGTGGCGGCACGCCCTCTATTCGCATACGCCTCGGCCAGCGCGCGTCACCCACGACCTCATGACAACTCTGGCCTGTCGTAGGACGGCCCTTCATGCACGAACGCTCCGTCCTTGAGCCATCCGTGCGCCACTTCCCCGCCCGGATGGAATTTTCGCCACCCACAGGCGTCCTCCCCGTGGTCCTGGGCCTGGTCCTGGAGTCTGGGCTGGCGTGGGCGGGGTTGCGCTTCTTCAAGATGGGCGTGGCGGGCCTGAAGGAGGTCAGCCCCCTGGCCTTCGTGGCCGCCGGGGCCCTCCTCGCCCTGGCCACGGTGGCCGCCATGGGAGTGCCGGCTGTACGGGCTTCACGGACCGACGCCATGGAGGCGCTGAGGGCAGAACAGAGTTCTCGCGATAGCGCTGCCCGACCGGTCATGGCGGTGTAGAAGAGCTGGAGGCTCATGTCCGCGCAAAAGCCGGTGCTGGCGAAAGATCAGGAAGTACCGGAGCACATTCACGATGGCCGTGAGCCAGGCCCCCGGCCGCCCCCGGCAATGCGCTGCAACCTCCCGGCCGTTGGCCCTGTCTCATGGCATGAACAAGGGATGGAGCGGGGTGTTTGTGTGAGTTCGTAGCATAAAAAATAGACTACGAATCTGAGCGTGCCCCGCTCTCCGCTCAGCAACGGAAGCCCACATGCCCAAGCTCGGCGAGTTCGGACTACTGGTCCTTCTGTCCGTCCTCAGGCAAGGAGAGGCGCCGTACGCCAACCGGGTCCGCGAGGACCTGGAGGAGAACGCCGACCGACGGGTGACCCGGGGCGCCCTCTACCGGACCCTCGACCGGCTCGTGGAGAAGGGATTCCTCACCTGGGAGCTCGAGGCTAGCGAGGTGCCCGAACGGGGAGGCCATCCCATGCGACGGCTCGTGGTCACCGACGCGGGCCGGGAGGCGGCACGCCAGGCCCGGGACGTCCTCGCGTTCTTCTTCGAAGGCCTCGGGCCCGTGGGCTACTGACGTGTCGCCGAGTCCGCCCCCCCTGGCCGTCTGGGTGCTCGCCCGCGCGCTGCGCGGCGACCCTGCGGCGCAGGCCATCCTCGGCGACCTCCACGAAGACTTCGTGGCGCGAGTGCGCCGGAGCGGGGCGGGCCGCGGGCGGCTGTGGTACGCCCGGGAGTCCGTGCTTCTTGCGCTGGGCAGGCTCGTCCGAGACCCCGTGGCCCTCATCGCCTTCTTCCTGCCGGTGCCCTACGAGCCGGCTTCACCCGAAGCGTCCGACATGAACCGCGCATCCGCCCTCCAGTCTCTCGGCCGGGACATCCGCCACGCCCTGAACACCCTGCGCCGCAACCCGCGCTTCACCCTCTTCGCGGCGGTGGTCATGGGTCTGGGCGTGGGCGCCGCCACCACGGTGTTCAGCGTGCTGAAGCCCCTGGTGCTGGCGCCCCTCCCGGTGAAGGACCCCGGACGGCTGGTGTGGATCGCCAACTCCGGGAGCTCCGCCAACGCGTCGCTGTCGGCGGTGACGTCCCGGACCGGCAACCTGCGGGACTTCCGGGAGCGCACCCGGAGCTTCACCGGTCTCACCGGCTACTACGCCTTCTTCGACCAGGACTCGTATACGCTCACCGGCGCGGGGGAGCCCGAGCGCCTCGTGGGTGTGGGCGTCGCCGGCAACTTCCTGGACGTTCTGGGCGTGCAGCCGCTCCTGGGACGGAACTTCAACGAAGCCGAGAGCCAGTGGGAGGGGCCCGGCGCGGTGATCCTCACGTACGGCTACTGGCAGCGGCGCTTCGCCGGGGACCGCAGCGTGGTGGGACGCGTGCTCACGTTGAACGGCACGCCCCGGACCGTAGTGGGGGTGTTGCCGCCGAGCTTCGACTTCTCGTCCATGTTCAGCCCCGGCGTGAACGTGGACTTCCTGCGGCCCTTCGCCATCGGCGCCCAGACCGACCGATACGGGAACACGCTGGTCATCCTTGGACGCCTGAAGCCCGGGGTAACGCCTCCGCAAGCGCAGGCCGACCTGGACGCCGTGCTGGCGACCCTCAAGGAAGAGCAACCCGACCGGTGGGGGCTCGGCGCCCGACTCACACCCTTGCAGGACAAGATCGCCGGCCCCTTCCGCCCGGCGCTCATGCTGCTGGCCGCCGCAGCCGGAACCCTCCTCCTCATCGTCTGCGTGAACCTGTCCAACCTGCTCCTGGCACGCGCCCCGGGACGGGCGCGTGAGGTGGCGGTGCGTAAGGCCATGGGCGCGCCCCGGGGGACCATCGCCCGACAACTCGTCCTCGAGACCCTGGGCATCTCCCTGCTGGGATCCCTGGTGGGTGCCGCTCTGGCCTGGGGCGCCACGCGCTTCGCGGCCACTGGCACTCGGGCCATGAAGGTGCCCCTCCTGAACGATGTCCGGGTGGACGGAAGCGCCCTGCTGCTGGCCGTGGGCGTGGCGCTTCTGGCGGGCCTTCTGGTGGCGCTGGTTCCGGCCCTCCAGGTGTCCGACGGGGAAGAGGCCACCGTGCTCCGCGCGTCGGGGCACGGCAGCAGCGCCAGCCGGGGCGCCCGGCGCCTGCGCGACGGCCTCGTGGTGGCCGAGGTGACGCTGGCGTGCACCCTCCTGGTGGTGGGCGGGCTGCTGGTGCGCAGCTTCCGCGCGGTTCTGGACGTCAACCTCGGATGGGACCCGTCCCAAGCGGTGGCGTGGCAGGTCCGCCCCACCAACCGCTTCGCTTCCAGCACCGAGCAGGCCGATTTCTACGCGAACCTCACGCGAAAGGTCGGTGAGATCCCCGGCGTGGAGCGCGTGGGCGTCGTGGACGCGCTCCCCCTGGGATGGAACCGGAGTTGGGTGTTCACTCGTCCGGACCAGCCCGACAGCCAGGAGCGCACCGACCGGTCGAACCGCTTCGCCTTCTTCCCCTTCCTGGTGGATTCCGGATACGTGCCCGCCATGAAGATCGCGTTGGTGGCCGGCCGGAACCTGGCCTCCACAGACGCTGCGGATACGCCACCCGTCATCCTCATGAACGAGTCCGGCGCCCGGCGTGTCTTCCCGGAAGGGAATCCCGTGGGTCGCTACATCTTCTTCAACAACCGCAACGTCGAGGTCGTCGGCATCACCCGGGACATCCACAACGTGTCGCCGGAGACCGCTCCCGGCATCCAGGTCTACTTCCCCCTGGCGCAGCGGGGCGGCATGTCCGTCATGTCCATGGTGGTGCGCTCGGAGCTGCCCACGGCGAGGCTCGCCGCCGCCGTGTCCGCCACCCTGAAGCAGATCGATCCGGCCATGCCCACCCACGAGTTCTGGACGCTGAAGTCCACCGTGAACCGGGCCGTCTCCGCCAGGCGATTCACGTTGGCCATCCTCACCGTGTACGGCGTCGTCGCGCTCCTGTTGGCCGGGTTGGGCATCTACGGTGTGCTGGCGCAGAACGTGGCCGAGCGTACCCCCGAGATCGGCATCCGCATGGCGCTGGGAGCCACCGCGGGCGACGTCATGAAGAACGTCCTCGTCCGCACCCTGGCGCTGGCTGGCGGAGGGATCGTGCTGGGTGGGGTGCTGGCGGCGTGGAGCGGGCGCCTGGTGAGCTCGCTCCTGTACGGCGTGCGGGCCACCGACCCCGTCACCTACGCTGGGATGGCCCTGGTGCTCGTGGTCGTCGCCGCCCTGGCGGCGCTGCTGCCCGCCCGACGGGCGGCGCGGACAGGAGGCGGGCGGGCGTTGCGCGCCGACTGAGCCGCCGAGGGCGGGAGCTTGCGCTTCGGTAGCCTATGCTTCGGGAGCGGGCTCGTCGGGAAGGACTTCGGCGAAGACTGCTGGGGCGCATCGTCACGCCGGTCCTCTACTGGCTGCTGCCGCCGAACGTGGGGGTCGCGGCGGCAGGGACGTAGGCGCGTGCGGGCAGGTCCCTGCCGCCTCTTGCGTCCTCCCCTGCCCCCGCTAGGGTGAATTGTGAGGGGTACGGTTGCGGGCCGCGACGTCGTGTGACAACCGAGCACGATGCGACGCCGCCCACGTTCCTCGCCGTCCGCTGGAGGCGACCTCATGGCGGTGCTGTTCAGGGCACTGCTCCTGTTCGCACGGGGCCGGGTGCCCTTCGATGGCTCGTTGGAGGGCGTGGCGCTCGAAGACCGCGGCGAACGGCTCCTGGCCTTCCGCCGGGTCGTGCTGGATGCGTCGGAACGGCCGCCGCCGGGCGCCACCTTTCGGGTCCCGTTCGCCTTCAGGAACCTGTCTGCGACGGCCAACCGCCGTCTCTCTCTGATCCCCATCCCGTTCATCGTCGCCCAGCCGGGCTTCCGGTCGAAGACGTGGCTCCTGGGCGAGACGACGGGCGACTTCATGGGGTGGTAGGTGGAGGCGGCTCAGGCGTACTGGCACTCGCTGCCGCTCCGCATGATGCGGCGGCGTGCGGCGCCTGGCTCGCTGACCCACGCCGTGACGGCCACCGAGGCGGAGGACGCGTAGCGAACGCAGCCGTGATGACCGAACGACGCGGGACCGCCGAGCACGTGAAGTTCCTGACGCTCGTGTTCGTCCTCTCACTCCCGTTCTGGATCCTCGGGGGCGTGTACCCACGGGAGCTGCTGCCCGGCGTGCCGTTGAGCGCATTGATGGTGCTGTGCCCGGCGGCCGTCGCCCTGGTCCTCGCGGGACGGGAACATGGGTGGGCAGGCGTCTTGGGCATGGCCGGGCGTGTCCTGGATTTCTCGCGCGTCAGGGGAGCGAAATGGTACGTGGTCACGCTGGTGACGATGCCGCTGATCGCGACCGCCGCCTGCGGCGTGATGCGTGTCCTGGACCGGGACGTGCCGCGGCTCGAGATCCCGTGGCCGGCAGTTCCGGCGATGTCGCTCATGATCCTGGTGGCGGCCGCGGCGGAAGAGCTCGGCTGGTCCGGGTACGCGACTCCGAGGATGCAGGAGCGGATGACCGCGCTTCAGACCGGCCTGCTGCTGGGAGTGGCAACGGCCGTCTGGCACCTGGTGCCCCTGCTGGAGGTCGGGCGGGCGCCCGAATGGTCCCTGTGGCAAGCCGGCAACCTGGTGGCAACGCGCGTCGTGCTCGTGTGGCTCTACAACGCCACCGGCGGCAGCGTCGCGGCTACCGCGCTGTGCCACACCACGGTGAACCTGAGCTGGCAGCTGTTCCCCAACCAGGGATCGCACTACGACCCGCGCATCGTCGGATTGATCACTGCACTGGTCGCGGTCGCCGTCTTTGCGATATGGAGTCCGGAACCCTGGAAAGGGCGCAGAGCCAGGATGTCAACTCGATCCTCGAGGTGAACGCATGGCAGGATCAGCGGAAGCACTCGTCGGTACAGCGCGTGCCACCCGCACCGCCACCCACCTCAACACGATGGTGCTGGGCATCGTCTTCGCCATCGCGGGCCTCCACCACGGCTTCTTCGAGGCGCTCCAGGGCAACGTGCCGACGGGTGGCTGGGGCATCGCGTCCATCGGCGAGGCGCAACGCGCGTGGGAGGGCGGATCGGACGCGGCCATCACGCTGATCCCGAACTTCCTGGCGACCGGGATCGCCGCCATGGCCGTGAGCGTTCTCGTCGTGCTGTGGTGCCTGTTCGCGCTGCGCGGGCGGCACGGGCGCACAGTCTTCCTGCTGGGGTTCGTCCTGCTCGCGCTGGTGGGCGGCGGCATCGGGTTCATCCTGTTCTACGTGACGGCGTGGGCGTATGCGACGCGCATGGGCCGGCCGCTTCGCTGGTGGCGGCGGGTGCTGCGGCCGCGGGCCCGGGCGGCGCTGGCGGGCGTATGGCCATGGGCGCTGGGCGCCTCCGCCCTGCTCTTCCTGGCCGGGCTGGAGATATCGGTGTCCGGGCTGCCCGGCACGAGCGACCCGGGCACGATCTACGCAGTGTGCTGGGGGGCGCTGGGGGCGGCGTGGGTGCTGGAGCACGTGGCGTACATGAGCGGGTTCGCACGGGACATCGAAGCCGCCTGAGCACTGGGGCGGTCGACGGGGAGACGGAACGGGTCGCAGCGGAGGTGACCGGTGTCGACATGCATGTGCAAGGATCGCGACCTGCCCGAGCTCGTTGCTCACGCAGATTGGCTGCCCAAACGTAGGCTGTGCACGCTATGCCTTTGGTCTCGCAACGAGGGGGCCCGATGGAGAGGTCGTCGTCAACTTCTTCGTTCTGGGCGCGCTTGACCGCCGTCTACGCTCTGCATGGCTGCCTGCTCATGCTGTGTGGAAATGACTGGGGCTGGTGGCAGGCGTGGGTCTACTCTGTCCTCTTCGTCTCTGCAGGAGTCGGCATACGACTTTGGGCTGAGCGACGGCATCCGGGACTGATGGCGGAACGGGCGCAGCTCTTGGAGGCTCCGGGCGTCAAGCCCTGGGATAGGCTCCTTGCCCCACTGATGGCGTTGAGCCTCGGCTTGCCCCTGTTCGTCGTGGCTGGGCTGGACCACCGCTTCGAGTGGTCGCCGAACTTCCCTGGCTGGTTGAACATCCTCGGATTGGTGGTGGCCACGGCAGGCTACGCATTTGGAGGGTGGGCGTTCGTGGAGAACCGCTTCTTCTCGGCAGTGGTGCGCATCCAATCGGAGCGTGGACACGTGGTTTGCGACACCGGCCCATACAAGATCGTCCGACATCCGGGCTACTCGGGTAATATCCTGCCCCCGTTCGCCATGGCATTGGCATTGGACTCGGTGTGGACCCTGATTCCAGCGACGGCGGCTGTCGTGCTCGCCGTGGTGAGAACCGCCCTCGAAGACCGCACGCTGCAGAAGGAACTCCCAGGGTACCGGGAATACGCCGACCGCGTCCGCTACCGCTTGATGCCGGGGATCTACTGAGCGGACAGGATTGGAAGACCCCGTCCTGCTCCAAGACGCTGCCGAGGATCAGGCGCCCCTCGTCTGACTTGATGGTTCAGGAGTCCACAAACCTCAAGTAGCAGGCATTTCAGGAGGCCCGTCAGGTCGGGACGCTGGTGACGCCCGATACGATCCTGCGGTGGCATCGGCAGTTGATCGCCCGGAAGTACGACGGCAGCGAGGGGAGACGGCCGGGTCTCCCAGCCGTCGCTCGAGAGATCCGCGAGCACGTGGTACGGATGGCGACAGAGAACGAAAGCTGGGGTTACACGCGGATCCTCGGAGAGCTGGCGAAGGTGGGGCATCAGGTCTCGCGTTCGACCGTGCGACGGATCCTGATCGAACACGGGATCGGACCGGCTCCAGAACGACTGCCGCACATGCCGTGGTCGAAGTTCCTGAAGGCACACTGGGGAGCGAATGCCGCGGCGGACTTCTTGACCGTGGAGGTGTGGACCTCAGTGGGGCTTGTCCGGTACCTGGTCTTCTTCGTCTTGGATGTGGCCACAAGACGTGTGGAGATCGCCGGTATTGCCCCGGCGCCCACCGGATTGTGGATGAGTCAGGTGGCGCGGAATCTCGTCGATGAGTTCGACGGCTTTCTGGGAGGGAAGCGCTACCTGATCCACGGTTGAGTATTGGAACGGGACCGGTTCGCGCTCGAGGCGGAAATCGTCCGGCTCCGGCGCGCCCTCGGGGCGGGCGGCGAGGACGATGCGACGGTTGTTCTGGGCAGGCTGGGACATGGGATAGCTTTGTTCATCGGCTGGATGGCTACGACCCACGGATGCCGCCGAGCGGACGGATTCAACCGCGCCCGTTCCCGCCAGAGGTGCAACGCATGCCAACGGATCGGCGCCACGATCCCACATGAGGGTGGAGAGGGGGGGCTCCGCCCTTGGGTCGTCGCGGTGCCGTGGTGGCGAGTGTTGATCGCCGTTGCGGCGGACAGGGTGCATATTCCGATTCAGCCTCAGGTCGTAGACACGGTGAGTTTCTTCGTTCGGTAGAGCAGCAAGGATGCATCCATGGAAGACGTTAGACTCCGACCGAGCCCAACGACGTCCCGAATCCCCGCCATCTTCCGGCGCCATCCCGTAAGCTGGACCCTGGGCCTCGGCGCTCTGCTCCTCATGGGAGGACTCATCCTGTGGACGCTTCTCCCTGCCAGCGCATCCGGCGTTGCCCTGGAGACCCGGGACGTGGTGCGCACCCTGGTGCTGGTGGGTCGCGTTCGTCCGCCTTCTCGCGCGCGCGTTGGAGCCACGGTGGCGGGGACCGTGGAGCGCGTGCTGGTGCGCGAGGGCGACCGGGTCGGGCGGGGCGATGTGCTGGTGACGCTGGACGACCGCGAAGCCCGGGCTGCGGTGGCCCAGGCTCGGGCTTCCCTAGCTGAAGTCACGGCCCAGGCCAAGGCCACGGTGGAGCAGGCGCAGAACGAAGCTGACCAGGCCGAGCGTGACCTGCAGCGCAGCCTCTCGGTGTTCAAGAGAGGGGCTCTGACCCAGCAACTGGTGGAGCAGGCACAGCAGAGGGCAGACGATGCGCGCAGCCGCCTGGAAGCGGCCCGCGCCCAGGCTGGAGGGGGGCGGAACGCCACCATCGTCCGGGCACAGGCGGCCCTGGAGGCGGGACGGGCGCGGCTCGATCTCACACGGGTGGTGGCCCCGGCCGACGGCGTGGTCCTCACCCGCGACGTGGAGCCCGGCGATGCCGTGCAGCCGGGCCGCACCTTCCTGGACCTGGCGCTGGACGGCCCCACCGAGCTCGTGGTCTTCCCCGCGGAGGAGAACCTGGGCCAGCTCCACGTGGGCGCGCCGGCCACGGCCTCCGCCGATGCCTATCCCGACTCGACCTTCCAGGCCCGCGTGTCCCTGGTGGCACCCTCGGTGGACCCGTCCCAGGGCACTGTGGAGGTCCGCCTCGCCGTCGATGCGCCGCCCCGATACCTGCGCCCCGAGATGACCGTGTCCGTGAACATCGAGGCAGGCAGGCGAGACCACGCGTCGGTCCTGCCCGAGAGCGTGGTCCGGGGGCTCGGCACCGACTCACCCTGGGTCGCCGTGGTCCGCGACGGCAGGCTGACCCGGCAGCCCGTGGACATCGGACTGCGCACGGACAGGTATGTCGAGATCCTCGCGGGCGTGGCCAGGGGGCAGTTGGTGGTACCGCCCCAGGACTCCCCGGCGCTGGGCGAGAAGGTACGCGTGCACGCTGCACCGGGGGGCTGAGGCATGCCCTTCGAGCACTTCGTAGCTCTACGTTACCTGCGAGAGGGCCGTCTGCAGACGTGGCTCATCCTGGCCGGCATCGGCGTGGGAGTGGGTGTCATCATCTTCCTGTCGGCCCTCATCAACGGACTCCAGCAGAGCCTCATCGATCGCACCCTGGGCAGTCAGGCTCAGGTGGTGGTGCGGCCCCCCGAGGAGATGCCACGGATCCTGCCCCGTGCCGACTCGGCTCTGGTGTCCAGCGTGGTGCAGCGCCCACCCCAGCGAGTCCGCTCCATCGTGGAATGGCAGCGAGTCATGAGCCTCCTCCGGCGCACGTCCGGCGTGGTGGCCGTGGCACCTACGGTGGCGGGCCCCGCCATGGCCGTCCGCGGCCCTGGCTCCACCGCTGTCACCATCCGGGGCGTGGACATCGACAGTTACGAGTCCATTGTGGACCTGCGCGGGCGACTGGTGGACGGGACCTTCGACCTCGCGGGCTTCAAGGCCGTGGTGGGCACCGAGCTCGCCCGCGAGCTCGGTGTGGGAGTGGGCGGCAGGATCCGGATCCAGGCCGCCGGCGACCGGGGTGGCGTCTACACCGTTTCGGGCATCTTCGACCTGGGCAGCAAGGACCTCAACCAGCGATGGATCTTCGTGTCCCTGCGCGGCGCCCAGACCATGTTCGACCTGGACGGCGGGGTCTCCACCCTCGAGGTCAAAGGCGCTCAGGTCTTCCAGGCCGAGGAGCTGGCGGGCCGCATCCGGGATCGCACGGGACTGGACGCCGAGAGCTGGATGGCCCGCAACGGGGACCTGCTTGTGGGCCTCCGCTCCCAGAGCCAGTCCAGCGTCATGATCCAGGTCTTCGTGATCCTGGCCGTGGCCCTCGGCATCGCCAGCGTGCTGGCAGTGTCGGTGGTGCAGAAATCCCGGGAGATCGGCATCCTCAAAGCCACGGGCACCCGCACCGGCTCGGTGACCCGCATCTTCCTGCTCCAAGGCGCCGTCCTGGGCGCGGTGGGATCCCTCGTGGGCATCGCCATAGGCACGACGCTGGCGCTCTTCTTCGCCAACCTGGCCAGGAACCCCGACGGCTCGCCCACATTTCCCGTGGACCTGAACCTGTGGCTCTTCGGGCGCTCCGTGGCCGTGGCCCTGACGGTGGGTCTGCTGGCCGCCATCCTGCCGGCACGAAGGGCGGCGCGGATGGACCCCGCCACCGTGATCCGCAATGGATGACACCATGTCCCTGCTCAGGGTCGAGGCGCTGACCAAGACGTACGGCGAGCGGGTGGTGACCCACGTACTCAAGGGCATCGACCTGGAGATCCGCAGCGGTGAGCTCTGTGCTCTCACAGGGCCGTCGGGCTCGGGAAAGACCACGCTCCTGAACCTCATGGGGCTTCTGGACCGCCCCACGAGCGGACGCATCCTGCTCAGGGGCCAGGACACGACGCCCCTGGAAGACGACGCCCGGACCAGGCTGCGCGCCCGGAGCCTGGGCTTCGTCTTCCAGTTCCACCACTTGCTCACCGCGTTCACGGCCGCGGAGAACGTGCTCCTGCCCCTCCTGTCCCTCCACGGGAACAAGGAGCCGTGGATGCGGGAGCGGGCTCTGACTCTCCTGGCCGAGGTGGGTCTGTCGGACCGAGCCGACTATCGGGTGACCGATCTCTCCGGAGGCCAGCAGCAACGGGTGGCCGTGGCGCGCTCCCTGGTCATGGATCCGCCCCTGGTCCTGGCCGACGAGCCCACGGGCAACCTGGACACCCACGCCGGCGAGCAGGTGCTGCGCCTCATGCAGTCGTTCAACGAGCGCCGGGGCACGGCCTTCCTCATCGTGACCCACGACGAGAGCGTCGCCGACCTGTGCGACCGGGTCGTCCACATGGTGGACGGCCGGGTGGATTCGGACACGCGCAACGGTGTAGAGGGATGGGAGCAGGACGGGGGGACGTCGGTCCAGACCCACGAGCCCCTGTCCTGACCCTGTGGGTAGCGAAAAGCCCATCGCAGTTCTGGAACGGCCAGCCGAGGGCCCTCGAGACGGCTGCAGCGGAGTCGCCAGCGGGCTCATGTGTTCGGAAGACGAGCCGAAGAAGGGTCAACTGGCCAGCCATGGAGTCCCACAGGGGGCGACACCTTTGTCTGGTGCGCGCGATGGCCCCGCGTCCGGCGGTCCGGACGATGCGAGGAACCTCCTGCTGTGAGGCGGAAGATCAGGCTGCACGCCGAGTGTAGCGGTGGTGGAGTCCGCCAACCTGCGCATGCGCCACGACCTCGCCCAATTCGGGCGGCTCAACCGCGCGGCTATCTGGAGAGTCGCCATGCAACGCACGATGGGTCCGCGAAGCGTGGTTACACAAGCTCGGGATCGAGGTGAGCGACAGATCCCGCCGGCTCCGCAACCCAGATAAGCTCAGCCTGAATACGCGGCGCACCCCACGTCGGGTTCGAGGCTCCATACCGCAGTCCGGATCCAATCCCCCATCGCCGCCCGCTTTCACCGAGTCGTCAAGAAGCGAGCAATTTTGCGGCCGATGGGGGTCTTCGCTACCTATATCCCGGAATCCCGATGCCTGCCGTGATTCCCCGGATGGACCCTGCAATCTGCCGGGATCAGGATAGCGGGCACGACTTCTTGCATCCGGGCGTAGACAGCAGCAGACAGGTTCCTTCACTCTCCTCGAGTCAAATAGGCGAGATCATTGAGGTCTTTGGGCCGCCCGCTGGCCCGCTTGTTCTTCACCAGAGCCTCGCGCCCGATGAACGTGAGAAGCACCTCCCCACTCTCGGTCGGGATGACAGCGTCCACCCGACCGGGCCATGCCTCGTTGAAGCTCACGCCATCGATGTCGTTCACCAGGTCGATGCGGTTCGGGGGATGCCCGAACTGGATGACGAGTCCCACCGGTGCGAGATCGGCGGGAGATTCGACGCCCGGAATGTCACCTGCCCAGAACTCCTCCAGCGCGGAAAACAGCCGCTCGAGGTTCTCGCGATCTCGGGCGAAGAAGAAGTCCACGTCGCCCGTGAGGCGTACGTGCCCGTGAAGGATGACCGCCTCTCCGCCGACAATCAGGTACCGAACCTCTTTCGCGGCAAGTGACTCGATGAAGGCTCGCGTATCCGGCGAGAAATGCGAGGCGTCTAATCGGATCGGTGCCACGCCCGGACGTCCTTGGCATCCGCCGGGAAGGCCCGGTCCTTAAGCTTACGCGCCGCCCTCAGGCGCTGCTCGGGAGTCATCGAGATCTGCTGCTCGACATCCCAGCGCATCGCCTCCTCGTGGCTGCCCGACTTGTTGACCACACGCTCCATCACGCCTCCGGGTATTCTGATAATATACCCCAAGGACCGTGCACCTTCACCGTTCTGGACGCAAGAAGCCCCGCCCGGTCCTCTCGACCGAGCGGGGTTTCTTCAGCACTTCATGGGCCTGGGTAGACTCGAACTACCGACCTCACGCTTATCAGGCGGCTTCTATGGCGCTGACCGGCGCCGGCGGGCGCCAGGTGGCGCCTAAACTCTAGGCTATGGCGCTCCCTGGCGCCAGGTGGCGCCACCTGGCGCTGGCGGGGTTTGTTACTGCTAGCGTTACTGCGGGAGCCGTGGCTTTGCAGCCCATTCCGCCATGGCGCCGCGCGGTGAGTCACTGCACGCTCGGCCATGGCGACTCCGGCCAAGCGAGTCTTCCGGCCCCCACCCTCACCTGCCCGGCCAGCGCGGCAGGCCGTCTCGCCCACGTATCGCCCGCGACGACCGAAGTCGACGCTGCTCTACCCCGTCGTCCAGCACCATCTCGAGACCTTCCTCGCCCGCGCGGCCGAGGCTGATCCCCTGGGCAACGGCGTGCCCTGGTGGGTCGAGAAGGACTTCCGAGCCTACCTGCGGTGCGGCATCCTCGCTCACGGGTTCGCCCGGGCTCGTTGCGAGGACTGCGGCCACGAGCGCCTGATCCCTTTCTCGTGCAAGGGCCGGGGCATCTGTCCTTCCTGCAACACGCGCCGCATGGCCGAGCTCGCCGCCCATCTCACGGATCACGTGCTGCCCCACCTCGTCGCCAGACAGTGGGTGCTCTCGCTTCCAAAGCGCCTACGTCCCTTCCTGCACCACAACCCTGACATCGCAGGCGCCGTCCTCCGGATCTTCCTACGGGCGATCCGCACCACGCTCTGTCGCGTGAGTCCCGGTGCGCCCGTCGATGCCCAGCTCGGCGCGGTCAGCTTCCTGCACCGCTTCGGCTCTTCGCTCAACCCGCATCTCCACTTCCACCTGGTCGTCCTCGACGGCGTCTTCTCTCAAACCAGCGACGCCGACACCCGTGCGGCTCACTTTCACGAAGCCAGCCTCCTCCAGCCCGAGCACTGGGTCCGGCTCCAGGGCGTCGTTCAGCGGCGTGTGCTTCGGTACTTCCGCACCCACGGGCTGCTCGATGAGCTCGACGCCCGCGACATGCTTTCCTGGCAGGGATCCGGTGGGTTCAGCATCGACGCTTCCGTTCGCATCGCGGGGGACGACCGCGCCAGCCTCGAGCGTCTCCTCCGTTACTGCGCCCGGCCGCCCTTCGCCCTCGAGCGCCTTCATGCCCTCGCCGGCGTCGCCTCCCTGGCCTCTGCCGACGCGCGCCTTCTGTATCGCTTTCCCAAGCCCACCCCCGATGGGCGCACCGAGATCGTCCTCTCGCCTCTCCAACTCCTGGAGCGCCTCGTTGCCTTCGTGCCGCCGCCCCGCATGCACCGCCACCGCTACCACGGTGTCCTGGCGCCCCATGCCGGTCTGCGCTCCGCCGTCGTCGCCATCGGCAGATCTCCGGCCGAGACGCCCTGCCTCCCCGACCCCAACCCCGCCTCTCTCGCCTCCGGCTCCCTGGACGAGCCTCCTCGGCCCGCCACCTCCGCGCGCATCCGATGGGCCGTGCTCCTTGCCCGGATCTACGAGGTCTTACCGCTCCTCTGTCCGGCCTGCGGCGGCTCCATGAAGGTCTTGGCCTTTCTCACCGACCCGCCGGTCATCTCCGCGATTCTTCTACACCTCGACCTCCCCCACCGGCCTCCGTTTCTCGCGCCCGCGCGCGCGCCGCCTCAGCGAGCCTTCCTGCTCGACCAGACGCCGAGCTTCGACCCCGCCGAGCCCGAGCCCGTGCCCGACTTCCAGTTCGACCAGTCTCCGCCCGGCGACTTCGACGACTGAAAACTCGATCCGCCCCCCACGGAAGTCGTCCTTCGGCCCTCCGCCTCCCCCCGCCCATCATCCCATCCGCTCGGCTCCCACGAGCATCCCCAACCACTCGCCCCCAACTCCGCCGGCACGTTCTCCGCCTCTCCCCGCCATCCTCCCGCCTTGCCCCTCGTGGACCCGCAGCCTACCGTGCTTCCCAGGCCGACACGGCGTTTGGACCTCTTATCCTACTCAGGGACGCTGGACAGCATGCGGGTCAGCGGAGGCGAGAAGGACTTTTCGGACTGGGCATCGCTACCGGTGGTCGCCTTGAACGGCGGCTTTGTGCAGACGATCGTCGATGAGGCGCGCGACAGGCGACTGATGGTCGTGTACGGCCCGGACGGCCGTGTGCTGTCGACACTGGTGGTGAATGCGGCTCTGGCACTGATGGCTGCGTCACATCGCCAGGCTCGGATCTACGGCGCACGGCGTACCGATATATTGGAGATCGTCGAATACTCCTATCGCTGGCGGAGTGGCGACGGACGGCTTCCCCGGTCCGCTGACGACGCTCCGATCCTGCAAACGGGCGATTCCCCATCCGCCCGAGGGCACCGGCGTATCGGTATGGCGCCGAGACGAGCCCGCGGTCGAGTGCATGGATAGCGGTCCTCCCTCGTTCGAGACCCTCTCTACCGGGCTGCGATCCACGTGCGCCACGGCATGTCTCCTTGCGCTCAGCCTGTGCGGTGGCTGCCAAAGAACGGCACAGAGCACTCAAGCACATGCAAGCTGGCAGGTGGGCGAGACGCCGACGGTCGTGCTCGGTGCCTCCGACTCCAGCAGCCAATCATCGCTCTATTTCGTGACCGGGGCAGCGCTGCTGTCCGACGGTCGGATCATCGTGACCGATGGTGGCTGGGGGCGGTCCCGCGTTTCCATCTTCTCCCCCGAGGGCCGGTACGTCTCCACCATTGGCGAGACCGGCGATGGACCGGGTGAATTCCGCGGAACGTGGGGCGTCCAGGCGGGGCCAAACGACTCGATCTTTGTTTGGGACGAAGCGCCGCAGAGGATGACGGTCTTCTCGCGGCAAGGCCGACTCAGCAGGACGGCTCACCTGCTGATCGGCGGCGTCCTAGCCGGAACCGAGGGGTTCGGAAGTGTGGCTCGCTTGGCGGATGGAACGTGGGCCGGCATCGGATACCAGCCGGTGGTAGATGTCGCGCCGGGCGAGATCCGGCGCGACACGATTTGGATTGGCTTGATCGATGGATTGTTCGAGCGTTTCCGGCCCATCGTCCGCGTCCCAGGCATGATGTCTACCAAGGGTGCCAACGCCGTTGGTCAGCCGCCCTTCGGTCCAGCGGTCTTCACCGCCTCTTGGGGACGTTGCTTGTTCGTATCCAGAGGCGACACCCCCGACGTCGCGGTCTACTCCTCCGCCGGCCGGCTAGTCACCAGCTTCCGTGGCCCGGGCCGCGGGCGGCCGTTGACCCAAGCGAACGTTGACACTCTACTCGCATACAGGTTGCGGCATGCTTCAACGGCGCGTGACTCCACTCTGCTACGGCGTTGGCTGAGGGAATCGGGCCGTACCGACTCGTTGCCCTATTATCATCAGGTCCTGGTGGACGAATGGGGAGACCTTTGGCTCGAGAAATACGAGCCGCCCGTGGGCATGGGGACCATCTGGTACGTCGTGTCGCAGTCCGGGGCGGAGGCGGGCACGGCGCACTTGCCGACAGCCATGGCAGTCTACTCGATCACTCACAAGGGAGTGCTCGGTCTCACCCGAGGTAGCTTGGGCGAGGAGAGAGTAGATCTCTTTCCGTTCCTCGCAATGCCCACAGAACATCCAGCCGCCCTACCTCAGTGTGTTCCCTCGAATTGAGCCATCGGTAAACCCGTCACACACGTCTTCCTGTCTCCGGAGGCGTCTGCGGAGGCGGAACGGGCCCGACATCGCCAACTCCCTCGGCGGATATGGAGCCCGTAGACAAAACCGGGGGGCGCCGGACACCCGACGCCCCCCGAAAGCAGAACCACTCAAATCAGTTGAACGGCTCCGCCCGCTTGATCCACTTCTCCAGGTCCTTCTCCTTCGGGTTGACCGGGTCCCCGGGGTGGATGATGCCGGCCGGGCACTTCTCGGCGGCCTGCACGAGCTGGGCGAACGTGCCCGCGTGCACGTCCTTCACGACCGCCTGCTTGTTCCCGTCGTAGCCGAACATGCGGTTGTTCAGGTTCGTGCAGTCGTTGCACGAGGTGCAGCGCGGCGTCTCGATGTACGCCTCCATCCCGAACGACTCTTCCTCGGCGGCCGCCCCTGCGGCAGGCGCCGGCGCCGCCGCGGCGGGTGGCTCGAGCACCGCCGTGGCCGCCGCACCGTTCGTCGCCGAGGCGACTGATGGTGCGGTTCCGGCCGGCTGTGCCGCCGCAGCAGCGGCGGGCGCAACCTGTCCGCCACCGGAGGTTCCGAACGTGAACCCGTCCACCGGCCCGATGGGCTCGAGGCCCGGGATCGCGTTGGCGCGGGTGAGCAGGTCCGCGAGCTGCTCCGCCTTCCTGAGCTCGGCTCCTGCTCATCGAGCCAGTCCTTGACCCTGGGGACTGACGAGGCGTACAGTCGTGAGTAGGGGGGGGGCGCATATCGTGCTTGCGATGAGCTTCGTCATGAAGCCTGCCCCGCGCGCGCTGAGACGCCCCCCCCGATGTGGGAAAGCCGTGCTATGACCGCGGTCCTGCCTATCACCGTGGCGTCGGGAGGGACACCTTGGATCCAGCGAACGAGCGAACGGAGTTCGAAGGCGACCACGCACTCGCGAAGATCCGGGCCGGGCGCGGTTTGAGCGCCGGCACGCGGGTGGTGGGGCCTGGCAGCCCGTCTCTCCGTGTCACGGCAGCACCGGAGCCCCTTGGACGAGGGCGGAGCCGTGGATAACGGCGGCCTGTTCTCCAAGCCCGTCGTGGCCATCGCCCCCTTCTGGGCCCGCCACACCTTCGTGACCGGGTATCTCGCCGCGCTTTCGCTGTGCGGCGGATGCCGCGCGAAGGACCGAACAGCCGCAACGGGTGCCGCGACGGGCTGGCAGGTGGGTGCGAAGCCGACCGTGGTCATCGGAGCCTCGGATTCGAGTGGAGCAACCTCGCTCTATCGCGTTGCCGGCGCCGCGATCCTCTCCGACGGGCGGATCGTCGTCACCGACGGTGGGTTAGGCGGATCGCGCGTTTCCCTCTTTTCCCCGGAGGGCCGCTACATCTCCACGCTCGGCGGACCGGGCGACGGACCGGGTGAGTTTCGTTGGACCTTTGGGATCCAGGCGGGGCCGGACGACTCGGTGTTCGTGTGGGACGAAGCACCGCAGAGACTGACCGTCTTCACCTCGGATGGACACCTCGCGAGGACAGCGCAGCTGCTGGTTGCCGGCAGGCTGGCCGGAACCGAGGGGTTGGGCGATGTGACCCGCCTGGCGGACGGAGCCTGGGTTGGTCTCGGATACCAGGACGTGCTCCCTACGGCACCGGGCGAGATCCGGCGTGACACGATCCCCATCGGCTTGTTCGACGGCGCGCTCCACAGTTTCCGGCCCATCGCGCGCCTGCCGGGCCGGATGTCAGCGGAGACCGGGCGCTCCGGTGAGTCACTGCACGCTCGGCCATGGCGACTCCGGCCAAGCGAGTCTTCCGGCCCCCACCCTCACCTGCCCGGCCAGCGCGGCAGGCCGTCTCGCCCACGTATCGCCCGCGACGACCGAAGTCGACGCTGCTCTACCCCGTCGTCCAGCACCATCTCGAGACCTTCCTCGCCCGCGCGGCCGAGGCTGATCCCCTGGGCAACGGCGTGCCCTGGTGGGTCGAGAAGGACTTCCGAGCCTACCTGCGGTGCGGCATCCTCGCTCACGGGTTCGCCCGGGCTCGTTGCGAGGACTGCGGCCACGAGCGCCTGATCCCTTTCTCGTGCAAGGGCCGGGGCATCTGTCCTTCCTGCAACACGCGCCGCATGGCCGAGCTCGCCGCCCATCTCACGGATCACGTGCTGCCCCACCTCGTCGCCAGACAGTGGGTGCTCTCGCTTCCAAAGCGCCTACGTCCCTTCCTGCACCACAACCCTGACATCGCAGGCGCCGTCCTCCGGATCTTCCTACGGGCGATCCGCACCACGCTCTGTCGCGTGAGTCCCGGTGCGCCCGTCGATGCCCAGCTCGGCGCTGTCAGCTTCCTGCACCGCTTCGGCTCTTCCCTGAACCCACACCTCCACTTTCACCTGGTTGTCCTCGACGGCGTCTTCTCCCGAGCCGGAGACGGGAAGGCTCACTTTCACGAAGCCGGCCTCCTCCAGCCCGAGCACTGGGTCCGGCTCCAGGGCGTCGTTCAGCGTCGCGTGCTTCGGTACTTCCGCACCCACGGGCTGCTCGATGAGCTCGACGCCCGCGACATGCTTTCCTGGCAGGGATC
>Ga0315535_1000980_pt1 | contig 19569 bp, 19 predicted proteins | sample SalMarSW160220MG_2_FD_203092 | JGI IMG/M metagenome (GOLD analysis project Ga0315535, IMG submission 203092) | Salt marsh sediment microbial communities from the Plum Island Ecosystem LTER, Massachusetts, United States - Salt Marsh Sediment SW1602-20 ... | reverse complement strand
AAAAGAGATACTGGAGGCGAGTTGATGCATTTTTCTTTTATAACTCTATTTCCTTCTCTTATCGAGGGTTATTTTAGTGATTCTATCATGAAAAGAGCACTTGATAGTGGGATGATAAGTATAGATTTTTGTAATCCAAGAGATTTTACACTCGATAAACATAAAAAGGTTGACGCCCCTATGGTCGGTGGTGGAGCAGGGATGCTACTGACTCCACAACCCCTTGTTGATGCCATTAGGAATGAGAAGAGAAAGTGTGGCGATGCACATACTATCTTACTTACTCCTGTTGGAAAAAAGTTTACACATAATGATGCTGTGAGACTCTCTAAAAAAGTACATATCATCTTGGTGAGTGGAAGATATGAAGGTGTTGATGAGCGCGTCATTGAGAGCCAGATTGATGAGGTTTTCTCTATAGGAGATTTTATATTAAGCGGTGGAGAACTCGCTAGTTTGGTATTGTGTGATGCGATAGCTAGAAATGTAAAAGGTGTGCTTGGTAATGAGGAGTCACTCAAGGAAGAGAGCTTTGAGGATTATCTTTTGGAAGCCCCTGCATTTAGTAAGCCGGATAACTTTGAAGACAAAAGTATAATTTCAGAGTTTCTAAAGGGTAATCATAGTAAAATCACAGCCTTAAAAAGAGAGTTGTCTTTGCGTAAGACACAATATTTTAGACCTGATTTGTATAAAAAGGTCGATAAAAGGCACAAAAATGAGAAATAGATATATTGAGAGCTTTGAAAAAGCACAGACTGAAGGGAAAAATATTCCTTCATTTAGAGCCGGAGATACTCTAAAAGTTGCTGTTAATATCAAAGAGGGAAACAAAGAGAGGGTACAAAATTATGAAGGTCTATGTATCGCCATCAGAGGTGAAGGCGTAGGAAGAACTTTTATGGTAAGAAAAATGGGTGCAAACAGTGTTGGTGTTGAGAGAATATTTCCACTCTACTCTGAAAGCATTCAAAGTATAGAAGTCCTTAGAAGAGGAAGAGTAAGAAGAGCGAAACTCTTTTACCTTAGAGATCTTAAAGGTAAAGCTGCTCGTATCAAAGAGCTTAGACGCAAATAATCTTCCCCTTGGAAGATTCCAAGGGTTTAATAACTCCGATTTTTTATCGCCTGTGCAGCTTCTCTATCTAGAGTTTTAGCTTTGAGTGTTGCTCGTTTATCGTGCAACTTCTTCCCTTTTGCTTCAGCAATTTGAACTTTGATGATGTTTCTTTCATTAAAATAAATCTTGAGCGGTACAACGCTAAGTGCATCTTTTTCGATGCTGAGTCTTAACTTTTCAAGTTGTTTTTTATGAAGTAGAAGTTTTCTAGGCGTTCTGGTTTCCGGTGTAAAGTGTTTGTTGGCAGTTTCCATATGAGTAACATGAGCATTCATAAGAAAGAGCTCATCCTTGATAAATCGGCAAAAGCTATCTTTGAGATTGGCTCTTTTTGCTCGAAGGGCTTTAACTTCACTCCCTTTGAGCACAATTCCTGCTTCGTATGTTTCGAGAATCTCATAATCAAATCTAGCTTTTTTGTTTTGAGCTATGATATCTATAGCCAACAGTAACCCTTTTTTAGCGATATTATAGCATTTTATCACGCTATTTGAGGATGCGTAGCTCTTTTTTAACATAAGCTCGATTACAATAATGCGTTCAATTGAAGGATTAAAAAATGAAAAGTACTTTGAGAGGTGATTTTTTTGGGGGAGTGACTGCGGCGATTATCGCATTGCCTCTTGCGCTTGCTTTTGGGGTAGCAAGTGGTCTTGGAGCGAGTGCGGGGCTTTGGGGCGCTATTATATTGGGCTTTATTGCCTCACTCTTTGGAGGCACCTTAACACAAATATCAGGACCGACAGGTCCTATGACTGTTGTTGTTGCCTCTTCTGTTGTAGCACTTCATTCTGATCTGAGACTTGTAGCCTCTATGATACTGCTTGCCGGTGTTTTTCAGATCATATTTGGCGCTATAAAAGCCGGAAAATTTGTACAATACATCCCATATCCGGTCATCTCCGGATTTATGAGCGGGATTGGTATCATCATCATCATACTTCAGCTCAAGCCTCTTTTTGGTTTTGATGTAGACTCAAATGTCGTGCATACGCTGGTTACACTCATTCCGAAATTGGATGAGATGAACATAGAGGCTCTTCTTTTGGGGGCATCGGCATTAGCTATAGTCTATCTAACGCCACAAAAGATATCACGCTATATCCCCACACCGCTTTTGGCACTTGTTGTCTTAACGGTTGCAAGTCTGCTTTTAGATTTGGATGTACAAAAAATAGGGGATATTCCAAGTGGATTGCCCTCTTTGGTGATGCCGGATTTTGATCTAAAACTTTACTCCACAATCATCTCTCTAGCATTTACTTTGGCGATATTGGGCTCTATAGATACACTTCTAACCTCTATCGTTGCTGATTCCATAACGAGAACAAAACACAATCCCAACAAAGAGCTTATAGCCCAAGGGCTTGGCAATCTCTGTTGTGGCATCACAGGTTCAGTTCCAGGAGCGGGCGCTACCATGCGAACTGTTATCAATGTCAAGAGTGGCGGTACGACAAGATACTCAGGTATCATCCACTCAGTCGTTCTTTTATTGATAGTGCTTTTGTTGGCACCCCTTGCTTCTAAGATACCGCTCGCACTCCTTTCGGGAATCCTTATAAAAGTAGGTATCGATATCCTTGATTACAAGTTTTTAAGAGTCTGGAAAGAGAGTCCGAAAAATGATCTTTTGGTGATGCTAAGTGTCTTTTTTATAACAGTATTTTTTGATCTTATGATCGCAGTGGGTGTGGGCATTTTGCTTGCTTGCTTACTGGTTGTTTATCGTATAACAAAAGAGACGGATATATCACTTCAAGACAGTAAGGACTATAAAGATTTTGCAGTGCCGGAAGGAACGCGTATCATCAGGATTGAGGGTGCTTTTTTCTTTGGCTCAAGTACCTTTTTCGAGAGTAAGATCAATACAATTTTAGATACGCAAAGAATCATCATCGATATATCTTCTGTCCCTTTTGTTGATCTTACTGCTATATTTACGCTCAAAGAGTTTATAGCGAGATTAAAAGATGGAGGGGTAGAGATATCGATCGTTGCTAAAAGTAAACACGCCTCAAAGATTATGAAATTTAATCAAGATAAGATTTTTGAGGGAGTAAAATTTTTCACAAAATATAGTGAAGCTTTAGCCTAGGCTATTTGAGGGTAAAAAAAGTACTCCCACTTCCGCTAAAAAGCCAATTTTTTGGCGCTTCGTCTTCTAGTGCAGGATATGCTTTGAGGGCAGCTTTATAGAGATCATTGAGTTTTTTTGGATCACTTTTTGCCTCCTCGATGATATCTTTTGTCTTCATATGCATCCAGTGGATATATTTTTGCGGTTCTATATTTCCAAGGAAATTTTCTTCAAAGACTCTATAGACTCTCTTTGTGTCGCATCGAATTTTTGGAAAAAAGAGTTCAAAATCTAGTGTATCTTCCTCAAAAGGTTCAACAATCTCGCCAAATCCTGTTACATTCGCAGCATCATAATCATAAACAAAAAAAGCAACATCTGCACCTATATTTGAGCCAATAGAGGCGAGTTCATCTTTGGATAACTTGAGATTACAAAGCTCATGCACAAGCCTTAAGAATGCTCCGGCATTACTACTACCGCCTCCAAGTCCTGATTGCATCGGAATATTTTTTTCTATAACAACTTTATGTTTGTGAAAAAAGTTCATAAGATCAAGATCACCTGTGTATCTGCCAAGTTCAACAAAAGCTTTATAGATGGTGTTCTCTTTTTTTTCAACATCCGTTATGCCTTCAATTGTAAATTCAGTACATTCACAAGGAACAAAATGCACCACATCGTAGAGATTTTTTAGCTTTATAAATCTCGATATTAAAGTATGATAGCCATCTTTGTGACCCGTTATCTTGAGAAAACTATTTATTTTTGCATAGGATTTTATGCTGTACATTTTCAATCCTTTAAAAGAGGCATCCTATTTATAAGATATTTCACTTTATAATCCTCAATCTCAATGATAGCAAAAAAATGAGAAGTTTTTATAAGGTAGATGCCATTATCTTGTATCTTAAAATCATCAACGAGAAGTTTTTTTCCGAGTTCGATATCATTTTCGTCTTTTTTGTAGCTGTTTTTTGGCAATGAGATGTACTCAAGCGGATTGAGCGCTTTTTCGTCTTCATAAAAAAATCTCCCCTCTCTGAGGCGCTCCAAACTCGATAGACAGCCGTCAACTTTTAATTTTTGCGCTATCATCTCTCCTAAGGATCGGATGTATGTCCCCTCACTTACGATTGCTTCAAAGTGTATAAATGGGTGGTTATAACACAGCAGTTTCATCTCATATATTTTGGAGGTTATCTTTTTAAGTGCACTGTTTTTACCGGCTCTTGCATTTTTGTATGCAGCTACCCCGTCTATCTTTTTAGCACAATATTGAGGCGGATAGTAGTTGATCTCTCCAAGTAGTGAGCCCAGCACTGCTTTAATCGTCTCTTTTGTATATGGTTTTATCGGTTGTATTGATTCGACTTGTTCGATATCAAGTGTAGGTGAAAGTGTCCCCAACCAAAGAGTAGCTCTGTAGCTCTTTGGCGTTTTATCAAGATAGTTGAAAAGTTTTGTATATCTACCTGTTGCAACTATGAGTGAGCCTGCGGCAAAGGGATCAAGCGTGCCTGAAAATCCAACCTTCTTTGTATTATATTTTCTCTTGACATATCCCATATATCTGTTTGAGGATATCCATATAGGCTTTTTTACAACAAAGAGTCTATCCATTGTTTATATGCTTTGAACAAATGAGCTCAGTATCTCTTTTTTATTGCCGCCAAAATTGATAAGGAGCTTATACTCTTTGCCGGCCTTATTGACGCTTTGGACTCTGCCTATGCCAAAAATCTTATGTTTGACAAGATCGCCTTTTTTGAAGTTTGAAGATTTTGTTATCTTCATAGAGCTATTTTCTATCAATCCTGCTTCGCCCAAAAATCTACTTTTTTCGATATTTTTTCTACGCCCTTTATAAAACCTACTATCAGCATAGCAGAGTGTGAGATTCTTTTTAGCGCGGGTAATGGCAACATACCCAAGTCTTCTCTCTTCCTCCATATTGCAGTCATCTCCTAAGAGTGGGAAAAACTCCTCCTCCATACCTATAACATAAAGGTGTTCAAATTCAAGTCCTTTTGAGGCATGAATACTCATAATCGTGATGCTCTTGCCATCAAACTGATCTTGTTCGCTTTGTAAAGATATATCATTGAGAAACTCTTCGAGGGTAAGCTCCGGATTTTTCTCTATACTATCAAGAAAGTATCCGTAAAATTCATCGATATTCATGATTCTATCAAAGCTGTCAGGCATAGGAGCGTAGTGTTCTTTAAGCCTCACGGTATCCTCAAAGATAGAGGCAAAGTACCGAAGTGATTGTTTTTGGATAGCATCTTGGAGGGTTTCGATTCTCTCTACGAGATTTTCAAGCGCTTCAGAAACTTTTTTACTTACAAGTGTTTTGAGCGCATCATTGTTTTTTATAAAATCAAAAAGCGATTGTCTGTTTTCAAAAGCACTTTTTTGAATCTTCTCAATCGATGTTTTACCAATGCCTCTTTTTGGTTTATTGATGATTCGGTTGAGAGAAAAATCATCATAAGGGTTTGTGATGACTCTGAAATACGAGATGATATCTTTGATTTCACTTCTCTCATAAAATCGGATACCACCAATGAGTTTAAAATTAAGTTGCTCTTTTGTAAAACCCTCTTCGAGCGATCTTGAGAGCGCATTGATGCGGTAGAGTACGGCTATCCCTTCCGGATCGGCACCCTCATCTATGAGCTTGTTTATCTCTCTGGCAATCTCCCTAGCCTCAAGTGATTCATCAATAGAGTGCAAAAGCTTGACACTCCCTCCTTTACCTTTGTGGCTAACGAGTTTTTTACCGAGCCTTGATGAGTTGTGTTCTATAAGCATATTTGCAGCTTCGAGTATCGCACTATGTGATCTGTAGTTGGTCTCTAGTTTGATGACTTTAGTCTCTTTATAGATATCGGCAAAATCAAGAATATTTCTGATATTTGCACCTCGCCAGCCATAGATACTTTGGTCATCATCTCCAACAACACAGAGGTTATTGTGCTCACTTACAAGATGTGTTAAAAGTTTAAATTGAAGCTCATTCGTATCTTGATACTCGTCGACCATTATATAGCGGTATCTTTGGCTTGTTTCTCTTCTGAGCTCCTCATTCTCATCGAGTATTTTAAATGTAAGCATCAAAAGATCATCAAAGTCAACAAGATTGCCGTCACTTAATTTTTGCTCATAAACTTCATAAACCAAAGCCGCTTTTTTATACTCTATGAGTTCCGCTTTCTCTTTAACAACCTCAGGCGTAAGTAGAGAGTTTTTATATCTAGATATTTCACTTGAGAGGAAAGAGATATTGAGATCTAACTTGAGTTCTTTGATGATGGTGCGGAGTATCCTTTTTTTATCATCGCTATCTATGATGACAAAATTATTTGCTCTGCCAAGTTTTTCTATATGAAATTTCAAAAAGAGCAGACCAAATTTATGAAATGTGCAAAGGAGTGGAGGATACGAAGGAGAGTCTATCATGTTAAGCGCTCTATTTCTCATCTCGGTTGCAGCTTTATTGGTAAAGGTAAGTGTAAGCGTATCAGCCGGATCGATACCTATCTCGCCGATGAGGTATGCCAATCTTGTCGTCAATGTTTTTGTTTTTCCACTCCCTGCGCCTGCAAGTATGAGCAATGGACCGTCAATATGTGTTACAGCTTCTTTTTGTGCATCATTAAGTTCGTTTATAATATGCTTCATCTTTAACCTCTACTATAAGAATATTGATTATATCTTTTGTTTGGTTAAAAATGAATGTGTTTAATTGACTCTCTTTCTAAAAAAGTTTTTTCTATTTTAAAAAATAAGTTAATGTTATATTTTTTTATAGTATAATCGAGAAAAAATATTTATTTATGTTGTTTAAGGAGGGGGATATGTTAAAAGATTTTGTAAAAATGGAGACTTTTTTGACTACTGTTAGGGAGAGAAGTTTCTCAAAAGCTTCGGCTAAATTAGGGGTTTCACAGCCGGCGGTAACACAACAGATAAAATTTATAGAGAAACAGTTAGGCGCGACGATTGTTGAGCGTAAAAAGAACGGCATACGACTAACCGCTGAGGGGGAAGAGCTTTACAAGATTATAACAAGGCTTGAAAAGGCGATTCAGGTGGCAGAAAAAGATCTTTTGAAGATTGTTGATAATGAGATTACATTTAGAATAGGTGCTTCTTATACCATAGGAACTTATGTAATTCCAGGGCAGTGTCTCAATGATCTTAGAGAGACTATTCATAATGATGTTTCACTCTCTTTGGGAAGTTCTCAAGATATCATTAATCAGCTTAAAGATAAGAAGCTAGATATCGGTCTTATTGAGTCGCCGATTATGGATAATGAACTGATTCATAGAGAGTGGCTTCAAGATGAGCTTGTGATTGTGAGCAATGTTCCTATCCCAAAATTTCTTCAAACAGAGGATTTGCAAACTTTTAGTTGGATATGTCGCGAAGAGGCAAGTCATACAAGAAAAATGGTTACAGAGGTCTTTGAAGATCTTGGGGTATCGTGCGATACTTTTGACATTTTGAGTGAGGTGAGTAACACAACAGCCGTACTTCAGGGGATTAAAAAGAGCAAAAAGGACAGTAAAAAGCCGGTTGTTTCCATCATCTCTAAATATGCTATTGCTGATGATGTCAAAGCGGGAATGCTTTTTGAGTCAAGAATTAGAGGCTACAATATGTTTAGAAATTTCTTTATCATTTATACAAAAGATAACAAAAGAAATACCTATGTAGAGAATGTGGTTGATTTTATCTTAAGTGGGAACTGTTAGTCTTTTTTTTCTTTTTGAGAAGATTTTTATTTTTTGGGTTGCTCAGCAACGCTTGCATAGACTTCTCTCTAGAAGAGGTATCGGTCTGTTCATTAAATGTTGAAAAGTTTAGGGTCAGTGGATTGCCATTATAGATGATTTGTTTGATTGCTAGAAGCGGGATAGATACGCTTGATCCAAAATTTTGTGAGCCAAATCCGGCTTCAAAGTTTAAGCTCTCCTCGTCGATCTCACCGCTCTCATAGCTATAGTCGCTGAGTAAAAAGTAGATTTTTTTATCAAAATCCCCATATATTTCTTCGGGAAGCATAGGATCAAAAGAGATATTTTTTGTATCACATACAACGCCAAACTCTTCGTTTGCTTCAAAAAGTAGTTCGAGCATATCAAAGATATGTTTTTTGAGTATGCTTTTGTACTCTATGGATTCTAAAAAATCTTTAGGCATTGCGCTTCCCTTTCTATTTTAGCTCTGTTTATTATCTCAAATCCTAGCATAGCATTTATTAGAGCAAAATTTGTATATTTTTCAAGATCTTCTATTTTTATATCTTTCTCTTTTATAAGACCCCCATCAAGGAGTTTTGCGCGCATTGTTCCATGAAGCAGTGCTCTTTTTGGCGTGAACCACTCTTTGCCGTTTAAGAACGCGATATTGGCGATAGAGGTATCGGTAAGATACCCCTTTTTTGTGATAATGATCTCTTTTTGCTCTCCTTGCACCTTGAGTGCTTCGATTGCACTTCTGTCGGCAAACTTATAACTATAGTCAAGTTCAGATTCGACAAGCACGAAGCTTTGTGGAAGCTTTTTTACATAGGGGAGATACTCAATCTTTTCTATCCCTTGACTGTAGGTAATCCTACACTTATAGAGTGCTTCTGTAGGCGCATTGATCTCTTTGCTGAGCTCTATAGACTCTTGTGCTCCCCATAGCTCTTTTCTAGTTCTATCAAACCTTGCTTGATGATACCGGATATTGTGTGCTATGTTGTGCTCGATTCTAATAGTCTCGATGCATCTTAAATCTTTCATCTAGAGTGGCTCAAATCTATCTTCAATCTCGTCATAAAAGCTGATATTGCCATTTTCTATCTCATAGTACCAGCCATGTAAAAAGAGGTCTTTTTTAGCAACTCTTTTTTTTACCGAAGGGTATGTGAGGAGATTCTCAAGCTGATAGATGATAGAGAGTTTTTCTGCCGCCTCTTTTTTTATCTCGATATGTTCATGCGGGATGATTTTTTCGACCCGGTCTCTTGCTCCATAGCCAAGTTCAAGCCATTTGAGTGTGTGGATTACTTCGAGTTTATCTATCGTCTTTGGTGGTTCAAAGAGTGCGCTGATGGCTCCACAATGGGAGTGCCCACAGACGATAATATCTTTTACTTCCAAAACACTCACAGCGTATTCGATAGCAGCAGCTGTTGCATGAAAATCTTCATCCTCCTTATACGGGGGGACAAAGTTGCCTATATTTCTTGTGATAAAAAGATCACCGGGTTTGGTGTTCATGATAATCTCGGGCACAACTCTGGAGTCACTGCATCCTATAAAGAGTGCTTTTGGGTTTTGACCATCTTCTACAAGCTTTTTAAAGCGTGCTTCATTTTCTTTGAAGCCAAATTTTTTAAAACTCTTATAGCCGCTCTTGAGGGCATTGATATTCTCTTTCATTGCACTTGCGATATCTTCCAGCTAATTGTCTCGCCTGCTTGCATCGGTACGATATCTCCATAGCTTTTCGGAATCGTAAAGGGCTCTTTTTTGAGAATAACTCTCTTTTTTGGGGGTTTGATACCGTAAATTTTCTTTGCATGATCACTTATAAAACCTTGAAGATTATCGAGCTTACCGTGCGCTTCAAAGAGTTCTGCTAAAAGCGGTAAAGCGATAGGAGCTGTAAATATACCTGCTGCGCACCCCGGGCACTCTTTTGCACTCTTTGGATGCGGTGCGGAATCAGAGCCGAACATCACTTTTGGGTGTGCATTTATGGCTGCTTGAACGAGCGCATCTCTATCTTCGCCTCTTTTTGCGATTGGTTTACAAAAGAGGTGCGGCTGGAGCATACCGCCTGCTACATCATCAAGTGTGATAAGTAGATGATGTACCGTGATTGTTGCATAGAGATTTTCATAGTGATCTAATGCTTGAAGGCTCTCTCTTGTGGTGATATGCTCCATGATGATCTTCAGCTTAGGAAAGGCGGCGGCCAATTTCTCATAGATAGGTACAAACTCAGCCTCTCTATCCATCACAAAGCCGTTTGTCTCCCCGTGGATACAAAGTGGGATACCAAGCTCACTCATAGCCTCTAGAGGTGCTTTGAGCTTCTCTATATCAAAACCACTCACACCTCCCTCGCTATTGGTTGTGATACCGGCAGGGTAGAGCTTGATCGCGCTCAACTCATCACGGATATTTGAGAGAAATTCATAGTCGTAATCTCTTCTAAAAAAGAGTGTCATGAGCGGCATAAAATTTTCACTACCCATTGCTTCAAGGATTCTTTGTTTATAGCTCAAAAGTGCCTCTTTGCTTTGAATCGGCGGTATGGTGTTTGGCATGATAATCGCACCGCTAAAACTATGGGCACTGAGCGGAGCTGTAATGTGGAGCATTTCACCATCTCTTAAGTGGAGATGCATATCAAGCGGGTCATTGAGAATGAGTTGCACTGATATCCTTTATGATGTAATAGTTGTTTTTATCTTTTGGCACAAGCCAATATGTAATCTCCATTGTGCCATATTTGTTGTTAAGTTCTCTTTGAAGCAAAGAGAATTTTGGTGGGCTAAATCTTGTGAGCGGATGATCAAAACCCCCTTTAAAAAGTTGATTGCATCTGAGTATTCGTAGTGTCGCATTTATAAGGGCTATGGGTGGCGCATTGTGTTCAAACTGTATCTTGGCATACTCGGAACATGTGGGGTAGTATCGGCAACTTGGCGGTGTAAGCCGTGAGAACTTCTGATACGCTTTGATAGGGAGTGTAAATATCTGTTTTAACATAGAGGTATTATACTCTATTCACTCAATAAAAGTGCTTTTGCCTTCCCTTGTGATATAGGATGGCGAGCCGTTGATTGCATGGTAGATAGTCGTACCATAAAGGAGTGAATAGTACTCGATTATGAGGCGCTGCAGGGTCGGCTCGATAGAAGGAGTAAACCATTTGTTATTGCTAATAGCTATCATAAATTTGGGATTATTTGCATACATCTTCGGATTTGTTGCTTCAAAGCAGATAGCATTTCTATAGGTAGTCTCTCCAATTTGATAATCAGATATCTTTTCAACAGGTTTATAATCCACGCCATCATTATAGATGATTTTATTGACCCAATCACCTATAAATTTTGGTAGAGGGTTGTACTCTCCAAAAGGGACAAGTACGACTTTGTGCATAGCGGTGGCATCTCCGGCTTTAAAAAGATATGTTGAATTTCTTGGCGTTCCCTCGTCCCAATAGAGTGCACCGATGACTATGGTGATATCTTGTGACTTTGAGATTAAAAACTTTAAGATATCCGGTTCTTCATTGAGATATCTTCCGATGATTGACTCGGGAAAGATGATAAGCTTTTTATCCTCAAGTATCGCACTATCAATCTTAGAGAAAACATCTTTGAGGATATCTATCTGATATGTTTCATCCCACTTCTCTTTGATGCCGATGTTTGTACCTACAATCTCTATGTCCGTAGGTAAAGTAGGTGCATTTTTCGAATGTGGCGTATAAGCAAGCACGACAAAAGCCAAAAAAAGCAGATTTTTTTTGTATATACTCAGAGTTATAGCAAGTATAATGATGCTAAATTGCCAAAGCGCAACACCTAGATAGCTATGCAAAAAGAGTAGCTGAAGTCTAAACCAATCAAACCCGAAAGGGGTGATATAGTTGACTCCAAGCAAGAAAAGAGCGAGCCAAAAAACAGCAGAAATCTTTAGATATTTTTGCGCCACAATAGCGACTTTACAGCCAATGAGAAATATGAAGCCCTCAATAAGTCCAATGCCAATCATCCCAAAAGGGATAGCCCATGCGATGCCGTATATGCGAAAACTTAGCGTTATCCACCAAAACCAAAGTAGGGCGATAAAAAATCCACTCCAAAACCACACCCCTTGCTTTGAATCTTGCAAAAGCAAGTAGAGTCCCAGAAGAGCCAATGCAGTGTTGATAAAATTACAAGCGATGCCAAAATATTCAAAATAGATAAAAGCAGATAACAAAAATGATATGAGCAAGCCCTTTGTTATATCATTAGTGTTAAAATATCGGCTAATTACAATTTTCACAAGGAGCTCCTATGCAAGGTCAATCATCAGGCGGTATGTTAATGCAACTTTTACCGTTAATCCTCATTTTCGTCGTGTTCTATTTTCTCATAATCAGACCACAACAAAAGCGACAAAAAGATCACGCTCTTATGGTCGCTGAACTTAAAAAAGGTGACAAGATCATCACAAGCGGCGGATTGATAGCTTTAGTTGTCAAACCTGAAGAAGATTTTATCAAAATAGAGCTAAATGATAATACTCTTGTCAAACTTGACAAAGCCTTTGTAGCAAAAAAGGTTGAGGTAGTTGAAAAAGCTTAACTATAGATTAGTTCTCTTTGCTCTTGCGCTTATCTTTGCTTTGAGCGTGCTTCTTAGCGGCAAAAGACCGACGCTTGGACTTGATCTTCAAGGCGGTCTCCATATGCTTCTTGGGGTTAAAACCGATGTAGCTATAAAATCGCGGGCAAAATCGATAGCAACAAATGTTGCATATTTTCTTGATAATGAAGATATATATTATGCTAATTTGGCGATCAAAGATACAAGTATAAGTTTTGAGATACTCGATAAAGATGACGAGTTGCAAACAAAAGCACTTATTCAAGAGAATCTTGGTGATGCCGTAGAGACCAAAGAGAATGGTCTTAATTTTGAGCTTATCATGACAGAGCAAGAGAAACTCAATACAAAAGAAAATGCCATCAACCAAGCTGTTGATACAATCCGCAATAGACTTGATCAGTTTGGTCTTGCTGAGCCGACCGTTGCAAAACAAGGAAGTGACAAAATTCTTGTAGAGGTTCCCGGCATCAAGACACAAGAAGATGAGCAGCGTATCAGAGATCTTATAGCTAAAGCCGCGCACTTGCAACTTATGGCAGTGGATGAGGCTAGAAATACAAGGGTAACAACGATGAGCCCTGAAGAGGCGAGCAGTTTCGGTGATGTGATTCTCTATGATGCGAAGACAAAAGAACCTTATCTTTTAAGAGAGGTTCCTATATTGGACGGTTCGATGCTTACCGATGCAAAAGTTGGTTATGATAACAATAACAACCCTTCTATCAACTTCACGCTCAATGGACAAGGCGCGAAGATATTTGGTGATTTTTCCGGTAAAAATAGAGGAAAAAGAATGGCAATTGTGCTGGATGATAAGATATATTCAGCCCCTGTTATCAAAGAGAGAATCGGTGCCGGCAGAGGGCAGATAACGGGTGCATTTACTGACGAAGAGGCGCACGATGTTGCTATCGCCCTTCGCTCGGGCGCCCTTTTGGCTCCTGTCGAGGTTATGGAAAAAAGAAGTGTAGGGCCCAGCTTGGGTGCTGATAGTATCAGGGCAAGTATGTTTGCACTCATCTTTGGCTTTGTTGCAGTTATTGCCTTTATGATACTCTACTATTCTGCTGCCGGATTGATAGCCAATGTCGCACTTATCGTCAATCTTTTGTTGATTGTAGCAGTGATGGCTCTTTTTGGAGCGACACTCACACTTCCGGGGATGGCCGGTATCGTCTTAACAGTCGGTATGGCTGTTGATGCCAATGTTATCATCTCCGAGCGGATACGAGAGCTTTTAAAAGAGGGAAAATCCATTACAAAAGCGATAGAAGATGGCTATAGCAATGCCTTTAGTGCTATATGGGATGCCAATATTACGACACTCATTGCTGCTGTTGCACTCTATGTGTATGGCACAGGATCGGTTAAAGGATTTGCATTGACGATGAGCATAGGGATCTTGGCATCAATGCTTACAGCGATTTTAGGCACGCACGGTATTTATGAGTACTTTTTGCCGAAGATCAATAAAAATAGGCTCAAATTTTGGTTTGGGATTAAGGGTTAAGGGGAGTATATGGAATTTTTTAAAAGAACCGATCCGATAGCCTTTATGTCGCAGTCAATGCGATTTGGTGTACTCTCCTTAATTTTGGTTGTTGCCTCTTGGGTAATCGTAGCCATTCAGGGACTTAATTATGGTATCGATTTTGCCGGGGGAACGCTGATCCAAGTAAAATATGAAGGGAAAGCCCCTCTAAAAGAGGTTAGAAGCCTTATCAATGGAAGCGAGCAGTTTAACGGCGCACAAGTAAACTATTTTGGCTCAGAAAATGAGATAGTTATCAGAACAAAGACAAGCTCAAAAGTCGTAGGCGATGATGTGAGTGATGAAGCAAAAAAAGTTTTAAGCAGCAGCGGAAACTTTGAGATACGAAGAGTCGATATGGTCGGCCCAAAGATTGGAAGTGAGTTGAGAGAAAAGGGTCTTATGGCGATGTTATTTGCTATTATAGGAATCCTTGCCTATGTCTCTTTTCGTTTTGAGTGGAGATTTGGTCTTGCTTCCGTGCTTGCGCTTGTGCATGATGTGAGCATAACGCTTGGCATTCTTTCGCTTGCAAGGGTTGAGATAAATCTCGATATCCTCGCTGCTCTTTTGACACTGCTTGGGTACTCGCTCAATGATACTATCATAGTTTTTGATAGGATTAGAGAGGGGCTTGGAAAGCTCAAAAATCTAGAGCTTACGGATATCATAGACACTTCAGTGACACTGACGCTCTCAAGAACGACACTCACATCATTGACAACTTTCTTTGTGGTACTTTCACTCTATCTTTTTGGAGGAGAGATTATAAAAGGGTTTAGCTTTACGCTTTTAGTCGGTATCATAGTAGGTACCTACTCTTCTATATTTATCGCTTCACCACTCTTGATTTGGCTTAAGCTTTCTGCACGCGAATATCAAGCTCGCGAAGCCAAAAAACTTCAAAGAGAGAAAGAGAAAGAGCGGATGCGCGCTATGTATGAGAAAGGAACTTTATAATATGCAAATGCATCCGCTCTTTTCTTGTCGAAGACAAAGCTTTAGTGAGATGAAGTGGCAAATGGGCTCTGCTCATTGCCACGAAGAAGATAAAATAGTACGGATGCGAGCTATGTATGAGAAAGGAACGCTTTAGCACCATATCTGCACTAAAAATTGTGCAGATGTATCAAATAGTATTTTTATTCTTTCTCGTCTGCACACTTGCACAAGCAGATTTTGTCCCCTCAGAGCTCCAAGCGCTTATCGATAAGTCAGGTATGCCCTCAAAAAAAATCAGTATTTATATCAAAGAGACAAAGAGCAATAAGTTAATCGCTTCGCTCAATGCAACCAAACTAAGAAATCCTGCTTCCGTCATCAAGTTAGCAACGACTTATGCGTCTGTATTGCAGCTTGGATATGATTATAGATGGATGACGGATATAGGATATAGTGGCTCTATCTCGCAAGGTGTTTTACATGGTAATCTTATCATTAAGGGGGGAGGTGATCCTGATCTTAAAGATGAAGATGTTTTTGAAATTGCGCACTACATCCGAGATAAAGGAATCAGAAAAATAGAGGGCAATGTCATCTTAGATCGATCGATATTTGATACATCAGGCGGTAGTAGTGCTAGATTTGATGAAAATCCTTATAGTCCTTATAATGCCCTTCCTGATGCGATAATGTTCAATCAAAATCTTAGTCGTTTTGTGATTACCCCACAAGGATCACAAATAATAGCTTCAAAATCTTTTGATGATAGAAGCTACAAGATAAAAAATAGTCTTAGGGCTGTCAATGCGGCGTGTCGCTATCGATACTCATGGCCACGAGTAGATGTCGACCAGGGGAATTATCCGGCAGTTGTTACGCTGAGTGGTGATTATTCACTAAAGTGCCCCCCAAAAGAGCTTGATTATATCGTGACTCGATCCTATTATGCCTTTTATTTTGCACTTGTTGAAGCACTATCAGATCTGAGTGTATCGGTAGAGGGAAAATTAAAATTGGCATCTGCAAAAGGCTATAAAAAGCTTTTTAGTCATAGATCGAAAACTTTAGAAGAGATCATATCCGAGACAAATAAAGAGAGCAATAATCTCTTTGCGAGACAGATATTTTTAATGCTTGGTTATGCAAGATACGGGGAGCATTCCGGCTTAAATAACTCAAGGGAAGCACTTCGTAACATCTTATATGAAAAAGGGGTTACGAATCTCTCTAAGATAAAGATCGATAACGGCTGCGGGCTTTCAAGAAGCGTCAAGGCAAATACGCTTTTTTTTGCTTCAATTTTAGATAGTGCTTATAAAAATTTTGGAGATAGATGGCTTGCAAATCTATCGATTGCCGGAGTGGATGGGACAGTAAAGAAAAGATTTGATAGTGCGCTTTATCGCAGAGCATGGATGAAAACAGGAAGCTTGAGAAATGTAAAAAATATCGCAGGATATGTGGCGTCAAAAAATAGAAAACTCTACACGGTTGTTGTTCTATGTGAGGGCATGAATGCAAAAAACAGAGGCAAAAAATTACAAGATGAGATTATCCATTGGCTTTGGGAGGGCAACTTGCATCAAAACAAAATCATAGCAGAAGCCACAGAACAACCAAAGTCGCCGCAAGCGCAAGAAGGAGCGTATTATATCCAGGTGGCATCTACACTTCAAGAGCCAAATCAAGCATTTTTAAATAAAATTATACAAGCAGGATATGGCTATAGAGTTTATAAGCAAAATGGCAAAAATAGAGTCTTTATAGGGCCATTTAGTCTTGAAAATGCAAAAGAAAAACTTTTTGGCGTTAAAAAAATGATTAATTATGATGCTTTTATTGTAAAAATTATATTTTAATGTTACAATCTCTTATGGTTGCTGTGAATTTTTAATTGAATCAAAATCAAAGAGGAGGCAAGTGTGATGGAAAGAAGTGTGTTGATGTCTTTTGTAAAAAGAGGGCTACTGGTTGGATGTTTTAGTTTTCTCATGACGAGTTTTTCTTATGCGGATCCAAGTATTACATTTGCTATTGATAAGATAGATGGTGAAATCCAGTATGATATAACCAGCACCACCAACAATGGAGCATCGAGATTGGTCTTTCCATACGACAATACGATTGCTGAGATTACAGCAACATACAATATCAATAAGTATAGAGTCTCATTGAATGCAGCAACATCTATAAGCAAGGGAAGTACTAGGGGGCAGGATTTTGACTGGGTGAATGAATTGCCTCAAATATATTCAGAATCTCGCTCAAATATACAAGATATGACGAAGTTTGGTATAGAGGTTGCAAGACAGTATAAAAATTATAAAAATATAGTATTGTTTGGAAGACTTGATTATAGAGATATGAATATGGATTGGACTGATACCAATCAAACAAGTGGCGGTGGATCGGTTTCTGTCAATGGAAAAACGATTGACTTTAACCAAAAAGGACTTCTCTTTAGTACAGGCGTCAACTACTATATGCCGCTTTCTCCTTCTGTGCTATTGGTGATAACTCCCTATTTGCATGTTGCGTACATTGACCTAAAGACAGAGTATTATCTAAGGGACCTTGTAACAACACAAAAGAGCTATCCATGGGGTGCAGGTGCACAGCTTAATCTAGAGAAATCATTTAAGAAAAACGGTACTTTAGGTTTGCATCTCGGCTACAACTATGTGCAAGATTCAAGTACGACGATGAAATTTAAAACAAAAAGCACGGGTGTTACTTACGCCAAACTTCCTGCGGAGTATAAAGAGGATCGATTGAAATTCGGTATCTACTATCGTTATAAATTTTAGTTGTCTTTCAGAGGGGCAATTAACTCACTTTTTGGTATAATCTCATCAAAAAATGAGTGCTATATGAAATTTGAGTCTTACCCCTTTGAAAAACTAAATAATCTTCTTCAAGACATAATCCCAAATCAAGATTTTAAACCCCTAAATTTGACAATCGGGGAGCCGCAATTCAATACGCCGAGTTTTGTCCTTGATGCGCTCAAAGATGATGTTAAAGAGTTCAATAAATACCCAAAAACAAGAGGTGAAGCCTATCTTAGAGAAGCAATCCTAGGCTACAATAAAAAGAGATTTGATATCGATTTAACAGATGCGCAGATAGTGCCGACATTCGGTACAAGAGAGGCACTCTTTAATTTTCCTCAATACCTTTTGCATGATAAAAAAGATGCACATATGGTGTTCCCTAACCCCTTTTATCAGATATATGAGGGCGCTGCCATTGCATCAAGGGCTAAAGTCTCTTATCTTGAATTGAAACCGGCAAATAATTTTTTACCCGAGATAGACAAAAAAATGCTTGAAAGTGCTGATTTGGTCATCCTCAATTCTCCAAACAATCCAACAGGAAGTGTTCTGAGCCTTGAAGATCTAAAAGCGTGGGTAAGACTTGCTTTGGAGTATGACTTTGTTCTTGTAAATGATGAGTGCTATATCGATATCTATGCTGATGTGCCGATTCCCTCCATACTCAATGCCTCGCTTGAGGTCGGTAATGGGGAGTTCAAAAATGTCATTGCACTTAACTCGCTCTCCAAAAGATCAAGTGCACCGGGGCTAAGAAGCGGTTTTTTAGCCGGTGATAAAACGATACTTGAGGGGTATATGGAGTATAGAACCTATGTAGGGTGTGCGTCTCCTCTTCCTTTGCAAAGAGCAGCAAGTAAAGCGTGGGAAGATATGGAGCATGTTGGCATCTATAGAGAAAAATATAGACAAAACATGCAGCTTGCCAAAGAGATGCTTGGTGTAGATGTCACACAAGCGACATTTTATGTTTGGCTTGATGTAGATGATGATTTAGCATTTGCAAAAGAGGCATATGAGCGTTATAATATCAAGGTTCTCCCGGGCTCTTTTCTTGGACGCGATGGAGTAGGTAGGGGATATGTGAGACTCGCTTTGGTGTATGAGCCGAGTATCACACAAGAGGCACTCGGTAGAGTAAAAGAACTTTTAAAGAGATAGGTAGGTAGTTTTGAAGATACATTTTATCGGCATCGGGGGCATCGGTCTCTCGGCACTTGCAAAATTTTTAACAAATGATGGACATACGATTTCAGGATCTGACATCAGACAGAGTGAGATTACCAATGATCTTGCAACAAGCTATAATGCAAAGATTACGATCCCTCATCATAAAGATGCCGTTGATGATGCCGATATGGTTATCTATTCAGCAGCCGTGCGTAAAAATAACCCCGAGTATATAGAGGCAAATGAGCGGGGAATTACACTGCTTTCTAGAAAAGATGCACTCAAATTTATACTCAAAGAAAAAGAGGTTTATGCCGTAGGCGGCGCGCATGGCAAGAGTACAACTTCCGCGATGCTCGCTTCTTTGCTGCCTGAGAGTAATGCACTGATAGGGGCTATCTCTAAAGAGTTTGGCTCCAATGTAAGATCATACGATAATGATAAAGTCGTTTTTGAGGCTGATGAAAGTGATGCAAGTTTTTTAAATTCAAATCC
>Ga0315535_1000978_pt1 | contig 19591 bp, 13 predicted proteins | sample SalMarSW160220MG_2_FD_203092 | JGI IMG/M metagenome (GOLD analysis project Ga0315535, IMG submission 203092) | Salt marsh sediment microbial communities from the Plum Island Ecosystem LTER, Massachusetts, United States - Salt Marsh Sediment SW1602-20 ... | reverse complement strand
CGCAGGGGCTCGGCGGATACTGGGAGGACGGGGGCTCGGGCTGCGGGTTGAGCTGGACGGTGCCCGTCATCGTGGTGAGCTGGTCGCCGCCGGGAGACGGGAGCACGATCTGCCCCCGGGGATGAAGGGTCTGACCGGCGTAGGCGCCGCTTCCCACCATCCCGTTGAGCACGACCCGGCCGCCCACGATGATGCCCGCCAGGTCGGCGTGCATCTCGAAGTCCGGGTTCGCACCCTGGATGCCGAGCGTGTACCTGACGTGGGTGACGATGCCGCTCTGCCACCAGGCCGCCTCCGGCGGCACGAGGTCCGTCTCGACGACCTGCGCCGGCGTGAGCTGCATCGTACCGCACGCCTGGCCCCCCACGTAGATCCTGCCGAACCAGTCGGTACCGTCGGGATTCAGCGCGAAGTCGAGCTGGAGGGAAGGCGGCTCGGGCTGTGGGTTGAGATCGACGACGGCGTCATGGGCCTGTCGCACGTTGGCCGTGGGAGCCAGGGGCGAGGCACCCGGATCCGCGCAGGCTGCGAAGGCCGTCGCCACGGCGAGGGCAGCGCACAGGATGCCCCGGTGAAGGAAGCGGCGCATGATCTACCTCCGGTGGAAGGGTCGCGCTCCGCGCCGCCGTGTGGGAAGCGTGGAGCGTACCGATGGCCACCGGGGATCGGCCGTGGGAAACGAGAACGAGCCGCCGGTGACCTCATGTGTGTCGCTGGCGGCTCGGCGGGCATGGCGGTGGGGTCCGCAGTAGCCCCGTGGCTTTGCGTCACCGGCTTTCGCCGGCTTTGCTCTGGGCAGCGAGCTTGGGCGCCGACACGTGTCGGACGCCTCTTCCACGGTGGGCACGGGGTCGCGGACGGGTCAAGGATGGCGTGACGCCGACGCGAGGCGGGGGTCGCCCGAGGGCGACCCCCGCGAGTGGACCCGGGCGGAGCCTCTCTCTGTCAGTCTTCCCTTCCGCCGCGGGCCGCCTTCTTGGTGACGACGTGGAGGACGTCACCCGAAGAACTCTTGATCACGTCGATGTGATCGATGGTCGAGACATCGAGACTGCTCAGGTCACCGTGGAACGGCTTGCCGTCGACGGTGACCGTGCCATTAGAAGCGTGGCTCGGGCCGCTGATCGAGGTGATCCCGATCATGGTGGTCGTGTCGGGTATATCGAACATCCGTCCGCCGGAGACGGTCCAGTCGGCGTCGGCCGGGTCACGCATCTTCAGCAGCGCACCTCCGCGATCGCTGAGCTGTTGTTGCCTCGCGAACGCGTGTTCCGCATTCGCCCTCGCCGGATCCGCCCCGCTCTTCGTCGTGATCTGGATCACGCCGTTCGCGCCGTCGTCTCCGAACACCCGCCGCGCCGCCGCACCCTTGATGACCTCGACGCTCTGGATGCTCTCCTTGTCGAGGCGGGACAGGACGTCGGACGCCGTCCCGTGCTGGCGCACGCCGTCCACGATCACCAGGGGGTTCCCGGCCACCGCGCTGTCCACCACGGCACCCACGGTGGGCCCGCTCGTCTGCGCCTGCGCTGCAAAGGCGTCATCGGTGCTCCCGGACTTCAGCCCCGTGGGGGCAGGCGCCTCGCACGCGAACGCCACCAACAGCACCACGACGCCCGCCGCGGCCAGGACCTTCGTGCGGCCGTGTCTCTTCGCTCCTCTGACGATCATCCTCAGCCTCCGTTCCAACAGGGATGGGTGGTTGGAGAGGGCGGCCACGGGAAGAGCGGAGAGAGGGAGGCCGGGAAGGTGGGCGCCCAGCTCCAGGAGGAGGGCGCCGTACGCCGCCGGGGACGCGCCCCGGCGAAGGACGCGGGCGTCGCAGTCCAGCTCCATCGCCGCCCGCAGGCGTCGGAGCTGCCACCAGAGCGCCGCGTTCCACGGCGCGGCCACCACCGCGAGGGCGGCGGCGAGAAGGACGGGGACATCCCCGGCCCGGCGGTGCTCCTCCTCGTGGAGGATCACCAGGCGCAGCTGCCCGGGCTCGAGGGCGAGGGCCCACCGGGGCACCACCACCCGGGGCCGGCCCAGGCCCAGCAGGGCGGGGCCGAAGCCGTCGGAGAGCAGGACGTCGCCGGATTCCGAGCCCGCGGACGGCCACCGGCGCGAGCGCAGCCGGAGCCGGAGCAGGCCCCCGACCAGCGCGGAGCCCAGAAGCAGCGTGGCGACGATCCAGAGGCCGAGGAGCCAGGGATCCACGCGCTCGAGGAACGAGGGCACGGCGGGTACCCGTTGGAGACCGAGGGCGAGAGCTCCCAGAGGTAGCGCCGCACCGGCGCCGCCCGGCGCGTCCGGCAGCGAGGCAGCCGGCCGTACCAGGGCCATCAGAGGTAGCGCCACCGACAGGGCCGTGGCCACCGTCCACGCATGGCGGCCGGGCCGGCCCCGGCTCCTCAGGGCCCACTCGGCCAGGTGGGCCGCTCCCGCGACCACCGCACCCACCAGGAGCGCGTACGCCATCCAGAGCGCCATCACCCCTCCTCGTTCCCGGCCTTCCTCTCGCGGGCCGCGGCCTCGTCCAGGAGCGCTTTCATGCGCTTCACCTCGTCGGGACGCAGCGGGCGCTCCGACACCAGCCGCGCCAGCGCCATCTCCGCCGACCCCTGGAAGATCTTGTCCACGATGCGCCGGAGGGCGTCGCCGCCGGCCTCCTCGGGCTCGACCACGGGGAAGTAGCGGTAGGCCCGGCCCTCGGCCTCGTGGCGGACCATCTCCTTCTCCTCGAGGATCTGCAGCATCTTGAGGACGCTCGTGTAGCCCAGGTCGACGGGGAGCGCCTCGCGCACCTCCGTCACCGTGCCGGAGCCCGCGCGCCAGAGCACGCTCATGATGTCGAGCTCCCGCTCGGTGAACGCGGTCTCTCCACCCATGGGATCTCCTCGGGCCGATAATACGAAATTCTTCGTAGATAGTATGCGGTCGGGTTGCTCTTGTCCAGAGCAACGGAGCGGCGTCGCTCCAAGGGGGGCGTGTCCGACGATGGAGAGGTCCCGGTCTTCGACGGAGGGAAGCGGGCACTGGTCCGCTTCGCCGCCGACGGTGCCGCGTTGGAGCAGACCTCGTTCCCGTACACGGTCATCAACATCTACTTCCCCCAGTTCCAGGTGGAGCCCGGTGGGATCGTGCTCTGGGCGCGAGCGCCGATGGGGCCCCTGAAGGGCGACCAACCCCGGCTGGACCGGCTCCTGGAGGACCAGGGACTGAAGGGTGGGCCATGCAACTCGACCCCCAGGGACCTGGTGGATCTCTATGGCTTCGCGCCGACACCCCAGGTGATCTGAGCCCTCACCCTGTCCCCGGACGGCGGCCTCTGGGTGGAGGCGGGGACGTCCTACGGAGCTCGCCGGATCGACGTCTACGGAAGCGATGGCCGGTATGTGGGATCGTTGGGCGGGGAATTCCCCATGCCCCTGGCGTTCCTCCCCGACGGACGCCCCCTCGTGGCTCTCCGCGACTCTCTCGACGTCGAGCGCCTGGGCATCATGCGCCTCACGGGACGCTGACGGGTCATTGGCCACCACCGAGCGTCACCTCTCCGTCGGGGGTGGAGCAGGCTCCCTGGGCCAGCACAATCGCGAACGCTGCAGCGGCACCTACCAGCGCTGCCCACCCCGGCGTTGAACGGGGGCTTCCGCTGCCCGTGGTCATGTCCGTGGCGCTCTCCACCCGGTGACTCTGGGAGTGGTATACGAAGAGATTCGTAGATGGTATGCCCGGCCGCCGGGCCTGTCCAGAAGGGCAGGAACCCTCCTTGCCCGCAGGGGTGCAACGTCTCCATGACCCTTCCCGACCTGTCCCGCCCCGAGCTGCTCCGCTACGCCCGCCATCTGGCGCTTCCCGACGTGGGGATGGAGGGTCAGCGGCGCCTGAAGGCGGCCCGGGTGCTGTGCGTGGGGGCCGGGGGGCTGGGATCGCCGGTGGCGCTGTACCTGGCGGCGGCCGGGGTGGGCACTCTGGGTCTGGTGGACTTCGACGTGGTGGATGCCACCAACCTCCAGCGCCAGATCCTCCACGGCACGAAGGACGTGGGCCGCCCGAAGCTGGACAGCGCCGCCGATCGCCTGGCCGACGTGAACCCCCACGTGGAGGTCGTGCGCCACGACGCGCACCTGGACAGCACCAACGCCCTGGACATCCTCCGGCCGTACGACGTCGTGGTGGACGGGACGGACAACTTCCCGACGCGCTACCTGGTGAACGACGCCTGCGTCATGCTGGGCAAGCCCAACGTGTTCGGCTCGGTCTTCCGGTGGGAGGGCCAGGCCTCGGTCTTCGCCACCTCGGGCGGACCCTGCTACCGCTGCCTCTTCAGGGAGCCGCCCCCTCCGGGGCTGGTGCCGAACTGCGCGGAGGGAGGCGTGCTGGGCGTCCTTCCCGGGATCATCGGCTCCCTGCAGGCCCTGGAGACCCTCAAGCTGATCCTCGGCGCCGGCGACACCCTGGCGGGACGGCTGGTGATCTTCGACGCGCTGGAGATGTCGTGGCGGGAGGTGGCGCTGCGCAGGAACCCCGAGTGCCCGGTGTGTGGGGACCATCCCACGCAGGACGGGCTCATCGACTACGAGGTCTTCTGCGGCGTGAAGCCCGCTCCCGGCGCCGAGCCCGCCGCCGAGAACGGGGTGCCGGAGATCGACGCCGCGGAGGTAGCCCGGCGCCTGGACGGAAGTGCCCCCCCCTTCCTCCTGGACGTGCGCGAGCCGTGGGAGTGGGCCGTGGGGAGCCTGGAGTCGAGGGGTGCGCGCCTCATCCCCCTGGGGGAGCTGGAGCGGCGCACCGAGGAGGTCCCCCGGGACCGTCCCGTGGTGGTGTACTGCCGCGTGGGCGAGCGCAGCCGCACGGCGGCGCGTACCCTGCTGGACTCGGGATGGTCGGAGGTCTACAACCTCAGCGGGGGCATCCAGGCCTGGGCCCGCGACGTGGACCCCGACGTTCCCGTAGCGTGAAGGTCCGACCCGGAGGACCGGGGCCCCGGACGTGACCTCGACGCCTGCCCGCGCCCGGGAGGTCGGTCGGCCCCGCGTCGTCGTCGCCGGAGCCGGCTTCGGAGGCTTGTGGACCGCCCGGACACTGGCCCGCAAAGAGGTGGACGTGGTTCTGGTGGACCGCAGGAACTACCACACATTCTTCCCGCTCCTGTACCAGGTGGCGGCCGCCGAGCTCGGGCCCACCGACATCGCCTATCCGGTGCGCTCCATCTTCCGGAAGGCGCCCAACGTGGAGGTGCGGATGGCGGACGTGACGGGGCTGGACGCGGACGCGTGTACGCTGCAGACGTCGGCGGGGCCGCTGCGGTACGACCACCTGGTGCTGGCCCTGGGGAGCGTGCCCCACTATTTCGGCGTGGAGGGTGCGGCCGAGCACGCGTTTCCCCTGCGCTGGATGGACGACGCCATCCCGTTGCGCCATCACGTGCTGGCGTGCTTCGAGGCCGCGGCGGCGGAGCGGAATCCGGAGCGCCGGAAGCGGCTCCTCACCTTCGCAGTCGTGGGCGGCGGTCCCACGGGCGTGGAGTTCGCCGGGGCGCTGGCGGAGCTCATCCACGGGCCCCTGCTCCCCGACTATCCGTCCCTCGGCCGTGACGACGTGCTGGTCGTCCTCCTGGAGGCGGGGGACCGGCTCCTCTCCACCATGCCGCCCCACCTCGGCGCCTATGCCGCCACGCGGCTCCGCCACAGGCGGGTGGACGCGCGGCTGGGGGTGCGTGTGGAGGCCGTGAGGGGCGATGCCGTCGTCCTCGCCGGCGGCGAGACCATCCCCACGAGCACCGTGGTGTGGACCGCCGGCATCCAGGGTGATCCCGCCGTGCGCGCCTGGGGCCTGCCGATGGGGCCCGGTGGCCGGGTGCCGGTGCAGGAGGATCTGAGCGTCGAGGGACATCCGGAGATCCACGTGGTGGGCGACCTGGCGTATCGCGAGGACAGGGACGGGGAGCCCCTCCCGCAGGTCGCTCAGGTGGCCATCCAGCAGGGACGCTCCGTTGGGGCCAACATCCTGCGCAAGGTACGTGGGGAGGCGGCGAAGCCCTTCCGGTACGTGGATCCGGGGATGCTCGCGGTCATAGGCCGCAACGCCGCCGTCGCCCAGGTCTTCGGCCGCGCGTTCAAGGGGCTGGTGGCGTGGGTGCTCTGGCTCACCATCCACATCACCTGGCTCATCGGCTTTCGCGCCCGTGCCCTGGTGCTGGTGAACTGGGCGTGGAACTACGTCTTCTTCCGGCGCTCCGTGCGGCTGATCCTTCCCGGCATACGGGCGGAGATCGAGGAAGGGGGGCCCGTTCCGGGTGTACCCCCCTCGGCCGGAGCCGTGTAACTTCGGGCCGAATCCATTCCCTCTCGACATCTCCGGCTGGGCCGATGAGCCGAACTCCCATCCTCGCGCCTTCATCCTCACGCTCACGCTGCTTCATCGCCTCCCTCGTCGTTCTCGCCTCGATACCGTCCGTGGCGCGTGCCCAGCAGGCTTGCCCCCGCGCCTCCGGCGCCGATGCCCAGGCCGGGTGGTCGGCCTATCGGTCGGGCGACATGACCACCGCCAGGAGCCGCTTCCAGGCGGCGCTGGCCCGCTGCCCCGACGACCAGTACGCGCGCACGGGCTTGGCGTACGTGGAGCTCCGCGCGAGCCAAGACGCGGAGGCGCGCACCCTCTTCGAGACCGTGGTGGCGGCGCAGCCCAACGACGTGGACGCGCTGGTGGGGCTCGGGCTCCTGGCCTGGCGCGCCGGTGACCTGCAGGAGGTGAGCGACCGCTTCCGGCGGGTCCTCCAGCTCGCGCCGGACAACGCCACCGGCAAGGAGTACCTGGCCAAGCTCCCGCCGGGGCTGGGACCGCCCCCGAAGCGACCCCCACTGGTGCTTCCCGACACCCTCGTGTATCCGGCCCGCACCCAAGGCGACCGCTTCGAGGTGCGCACCCCGGACGGCTGGGAGCCGTTCTATCTGAAGGGCGTGAACCTGGGGGCGGCGCTTCCGGGAAAGTATCCGAGCCAGTTCCCGGACTCCGCGACCTACGCGCGGTGGATCGCACAGATGGCCGCGATGGACGCCAACGTGGTGCGCGTCTACACCATCCACCCGCCGGCCTTCTACGAGGCGCTGCGTGCGTGGGACCTGGCGCACCCGGACCGTCCCCTGTGGCTGGTGCACGGCGTGTGGACCGAGACCCCCGAGAAGGTGGACAGCAGCAGCGACTATTTGGCGCCGGACTTCGAGGCGCAGTTCTTCGCCGAGATGAAACGCGTGGTGGATCTGGTGCACGGACGGGCGGACATCCCCCCCCGGCCGGGCCACGCGTCGGGCTTCTACACGGCCGACGTGGCGCCCTGGACGCTGGCCTACATCATCGGGCGGGAGTGGGAGCCCTATTCCGCCATGGCTTTCGACTCGCTGCACGCCGGCTTCACCGCCTGGCAGGGGAGCTACGTGCGGCTCTCCGGCGGCAACCCCATGGAGGCGTGGCTGGCCAAGGCGGTGGACCACATGGTCGCCTACGAGACCGAGACGTACCACGCCCAGCGGCCGGTGGCGTACACGAACTGGCCGACGCTGGACCCGCTGCACCATCCCACGGAGAGCACGCGGGCGCAGGAGGTGGCCATGCGCGAGAAGCTGGGCGAGCGCGTGGACTTCAAGCCCCGGGAGTACAACAACGACATCCTGAGCCTGGACGCCTCGAAGATGCACGCCACCGGGGCGGACCCCGCAGGCGTCTTCGCCTCGTACCACGCGTATCCGTACTACCCGGACTTCATGGTGCTGCAGCCGTCGTACCGGACGGCACGCTCCTCGTACGGCCCGTCGAGCTACTTCGGGTACCTGAAGGCCCTCAAGGCGCACGACGCGGGGATGCCCGTGGTGATCGCCGAGTACGGCGTGCCCGCCTCGCTGGGCCCCGCCCACCTCCAGCCCCAGGGGATGCACCACGGTGGCCACTCCGAGGAGGACATGGCGCACGTGGACCGGCGCCTCACCGCGGAGATCGCGGAGTCGGGGATGGCCGGCGGCATCCTCTTCTCCTGGATCGACGAGTGGTTCAAGAGGAACTGGCTGACCACCGATTTCGAGGATCCGGCGGCACGCAACCGGCTCTGGTACAACCGACTGGATGCCGAGCAGCAGTACGGCATGATGGCCGTGGAGGCCCAGCCGCCGCTGGCCGGGGCGACGCTGCACCAGAGGCGCGCGGAATGGTCGAAGGTGCCACCGCTCTACCGGGACTCGGCGGGTACGGTGCGCGCGACCTGGGACGACGCCTACCTCTGGCTGTACGTGGAGACGCCGGCGTGGCGTCCCGGGGACACCGTGTACGTGGGCCTGGACCTGCGCGCCCCGGCGGCGGGTGAGTTCCGATGGCCCGGCGCCGTGGGACCCAGGCTCCCGGTCGGCGTGGAGTTCGTGGTGGAGGACGACGGCGACGGGGTGCGCGTCCTCGCGGACCCGCCCATGGACCCCTTCCGGCTGGTCCCCGTAGGGCAGGGCACCCGCGCGCGTCCAGGGGGCACGCCCACCATCGCGGATCCGCCTGCGGGCTTCTTCACCGGCCGTCTGGAGCAGCGCTACAACCTCCCCTACCGAATCGTCCCTCGTGACGACGGCGTTTACGACTCCCTGCGTGTGATCTCCAACCGCAGGCGCATCGGCCGCGACTCGACGGAGTACCTGGCCATGGGCTACGACCGCGGGGTGCTCCCGCGGGGCGAGGCGCCGGACGGGTATTGGGAGCGCGACGGCGACGCGGTGGAGATGCGCATCCCGTGGATGCTCATCGACGTCACCGACCCCAGCTCGCGCTCGGTGCTGGCGGGGGCCGGAGCCACCGCGTCGGAGGGGGGCCGCACCGCGGAGGGGCTCGTGCGGCTGAGCGGCGGTCAGGAGGTGGCGCCGGATACCCTCGTGGGCGAGCTCGCCACGGACTCGGTGAAGAGCATCGGCATCGTGGCGGCGCTGGCGGGGCCCGGCGGGAGCTGGACGAGCTGGCCCGGGGCGGGCGAGGCCACGGCCCGCTTCACGTGGCCCACCTGGAACGCGGACGGCGTGCGCTGGCGGGTGCGCGAGCGGCCCGTCTACGACACGATGGCGGCGACGTTCGCGGCCCTGGATCCGTACGGGTCGGGCGCTCCGAGCCGGGCGGCGGGAGCGCCCTCTCCGGCGGCCGTCCCGCACCCTCCGGCGGCTCCGCAGCAGGTCGACTCCGCGGACGCCGCCTGGAGGAAGGGGAATCAGGACCTCGCCCTCTTCCTCTACCTCCGTCGCCTGCAGAAGGACTCCACCGACGAGGTCGCCCTGCACCGGGTGGCGCTCATGCGGGCGTGGGCCGGGCATTACCAGCTGGCGCTCGGCCTGCTCGACCGGGTGATCAAGGAGGATCCGGCCAACCTGGACGCCCAGGTGGACCACGCGCGTGTGCGGGCGTGGAGCGGCGACACGTCCGGGGCGCTGGACGAGCTGGCGAAGCTGCTCAAGGCGCATCCCAACCACGCCGGGGCGCTGCAGGCACGCGCGACCTTCGAGGCGTGGGCGGGGCGATACAACGAGGCGCTCTCCACCTACGACAAGGTCCTGGCCATCTCCCCGGACAACGCCTCGGCGCGCCGGCAGGAGGCGCAGGTCCTCTCGTGGGCCTCGCGCTTCGCCGAGTCCCGTGCGCTCTACGACTCCCTGCTGGCCGAGAACCCCGCCGACGTCGACGCGCGCCTGGGCCTGGCGCAGGTGCTCACGTACGCCAACGACCTGAAAGGCGCGCTGCGGGAGTACCACCGGGTCCTGGCCGACCATCCGGGCTCCGCCAAGGCCCTCCAGGGAATGGGGCGGGCGTTGAGCTGGGAGGGAAAGCTGGTGGAGGGTGAGGCGGCCTACCGCAGAGCCGTGGTCGCCGACAGCACGGACGTGGAAGGCTTCGTGGGACTGGCGCAGAACCTCCGCTGGCAGGGACGCAACGCCGCCGCATTGGAGGTCTTGGAGCGGGCTCGCCGGGTGGCTCCCGACAACGGGGACGTCCGGGCGCAGCTCCGCTGGGTGAACGTCGCCCTGGGCAGGCAGGTGAGGCCCGGGGTGGTGGTGGAGAACGACTCGGACCACAACCACATGGTGACCACCACCGCCACCGCCGCCTGGCATCCGCTGCCCCGACTGGGGCTGCGCGCCGACGCCTACCAGCGGGGTATGAGCCAGAACGCGCTGGATCGCTCCGCGTACGGCCTCACGGTGTCGGGAAGCTGGCAAGCGGAGCCCGGGTGGACGTTCTCCGCGGGGGCGGGCGGGAGCCGCAGCAACGGGACCGGGAAGGCGTCCTTCGCGGCGTGGAACCTGGGCGCGGCCACGCCGGGGCGCTATCCGGAGGGCGCGTCCCTCACCGTCTCGTCGTCGGCGCTGGACGCGACGGCGGCCCTGGTGGAGCACGGCGTGGTCGTCACCCAGGTCGCCCTGAACGGCCGGTGGACGGGGTGGCCCGGGTGGCGTGTCGACGCCGCCCTGGGACGCGCGCTCTTCAACGGCTCGGCGAGGAACCTCCGCGGCAACGGCGCGCTCTCGATCTCACGCCGGTTCAAGAAGGTGTGGACGGTGGGCGTGGGCGGCCGCGCCTTCGGCTTCCAGAAGCGGCTCAGAGACGGCTACTTCGACCCGGACTTCTACGGCATCGCCGAGGTCACCGGGCGCTGGCTCTATTCACCCGACCCCTGGAGCCTCCTCGTTGAGGTGGCGCCCGGCGTGCAGAAGGTCGGCTCCACGGGATCCGCCGCTGGCGCACTGCGCGCCTCGACGCGCGTCGCCTATCGCGTGGGACCGGGGAGGGAGGTGTCGCTGGGGTTCGGGTACTCCTCCACCGGACTCCAGACCTTCTCGACGGGCGCGTCGAGCTATCGGTATACGGCGCTGATCCTGGGGGCGACCTGGGTGTTCTAGCGTTACCGCGGGCAGCTGGGCCTCATGGCCACCCCACCATGGCGGCGCTCCGTGAGTCGCCTGCCACCCGAGACCGGGCGGCCTCCTGGATCGCTCTGCGAGGAAGGCGGACCCTTCGGTCAGCCGTTCCTTCACTGCGATGCGGCGTTTCGGGGCGAGCCGTCGCTCGAGAGATCCGCGAGCTCGTCGTACGGATGGCGACAGAGAACGAACGCTGGGGTTACACGCGGACCGTCGGGGAACTGGTGAAGTGAAAGTAGGGCATCAGGTCTCGCGTTCGGCGGTGCGACGGGTCCTGCTGCACCACGGGGTGGACCGGCTCCAGAACGCCTACTGCGATTGCGGCAGCGGACTTCTTCACCGTAGAGGTCTGGACCGCAGTTGGGCTTGTCCGGTACATGGTGTTTTTCGTCCTGATCTCGCCATGAGGCGTGTGGAGATCGCCGGCACTGCCCCGGCGCCGACCGCAGTACGGATGAGCCAGGTGGCGAGGAATCTCGTCGGTGAAATCGACTCTTTCTGAGAGGGAAGCGCACCTCATCCAGTGCCGAGATCCGCTCTACACACAGGACTTCCGAGCGCCTGAACACTGCGCGCGTGGAGGCGCGCCGCCTGATCCTCGGCTGGGTGTTGGAACAGGAGGGGCCAGACACGGCGCAGCCAGGGTTGGAAGAGCCGGTGGGTCGCAGGACCGTTGCCCGAAATGTCCCTCGACGGGCCGATCCGGTCATTGAAGGGGTGCTCATGGTGAGGCTGGACCCTGGGAAGCCGAACGCCCGCGAACCACGGGTCGAGCGTGCATTCAGGTTCTACCCTGGTCGGTCCACGTCACCCACATCTAGGAGGTTCACCATGTCTCGGATCATCTCGATGCTGGCCAAGCTGTCGTTCTTGGTTGCGACGGCGGCGGTGTTCACGCTCGCGCCCGCACCGGCCGCGGCGGCTTCTTCGGGACCAGATGACTGCCTGCAACCCCCGATCACATGTCCACCCTATTCGGACCTCGATTGCAGGGATGCGTGCCTCCGTCTCTACCCTGACAACGGCGGCCTCCACACCTGTTACGGGCGGTGCATCTGTGCTTGCTGAGCTAATCTCCGGCCCCGGCCCAGAGACGTCTGGGAATCTCTGAGCCGGGCCGCCGGAGGTCCTTCGCGGCCTTTACTGCGATACGTGAGCCGGAGCGGTTCGGTGACGCCGTGGCGACCGCAGGGGCACCGGCGTAGTTTGTAGGCACGGATCCGTTCATGGCTCGTTTGGGCAGCATGACATGTACAGGTTGCATCGGTTACTTGTTATGGTCGTTGTTGGCGCCTTCCTCCCAGCCTGCGACGCCGGCAGCGTCCAGATCCTGGAGCCCACGAACACGACGAACGCCAACCTCGGGGCTCTGGCCCTCAGCGTCGTTGTCGACTCGGCGGACGCAGCCTCCGCCACTATGCTCGGCTGGAGCGCGGGAGTTCGCGGAGCCACGGTGCGGTACGCGCGCGTCGATCAGGACCGCTTCAACTGGAAGGACGCGACGACCGACTCCGTGGGAAACCTCGTCCTGGACGGGCTGCCGCCAGGCCAGTACTGGGTGACGGCGGAGCGGCAGGTGAGCGGAGCGCAGGCGGACGCCCTCCCCTACGGGGCGGGTAGCCCGCGAGCGTTCGGCGGGAGCCAACAGTTCGAGGTGAGCTCCCGGGACACGACGAGCGGCGTGGTGCCCGTCGAGTTGGACCGGGCTGGCACCCTCGTGCTCAGCGAGGTTTACACCACGGATCCCTTCCCATTCGGGCAGCCCCCGTTCTGGCAGGACAAGTACCTGGAGATCTACAACAACTCGGACCAGGTCCAGTACCTGGACGGGGTGTTGGTCGGTCAGGGTTACGTCTACGTCGCTGACAACTCCTACTTCGGTCACCATAGCTGTGCGGAGACGGAGCCGTTCCGCACCGGCTCCCATGTCTGGTCCGTCAGTCTCTGGAGGTTGCCCGGGAGCGGCGAGCAGTACCCGCTGGCGCCCGGCAAGACGGCGCTGCTGGCGGTGTCGGCGGTGGACCATAGGCAAGTGCTTGCGGCGCTTCCGGACCTGCGCAGCGCGCAATTCGAGTTCGCTCCCCCGGGCACTGCAGACAACCCCGCGGTGCCGAACATCACCTATCTGGGTCCCTGGTTCGGCGATCAGACGGAAAGGAACTACTTCGAGCCCACTGAATGGGGCCCCGGCTGGTTCCTGGCCCGGCCTTTGGACATCTCGTCGCTACCGACTCAGCGCGACCCCTACTTCACGCAAGGGCCGCCGTATGTGGGGATCCCCGTGGAGGACGTTCTCGACTACGCGGCGGTCGCGCCGGACCCCACGACTGCGAACGAGCTGTTCCGCGGCCTGACGCCATACTGCAGCCCAACAGAGCCGGTGGCGGTGGACCACCTGATCGCCGAGATCATGTCGTGGGATGGAAACGGGGACCTGATCACGTCCGGGCAGCGGCGGATCCTGCGCTACGCCGGTGGGCGGGCGGTGCTGATGGACACCAACACGAGTCCGGTGGACTGGGTCAAGATCCCGCGCACGCCCGGGGGGTTGCCTGGAGGAGGCGGGCTGTGATCTCTGAGCTGTGCCTAAGGTACGGGATCACACTCCCGACCGGCTACGAGCGACTCGAGCGGTACCGGGAAGAGGTCTCGCCAGGGCTGGGCCATCGGTCGCGCCGGCCCCGCTCTTGCCCTCACAGGATCCCCTTCTTCCATCGAATAGTGCATCCTTGAGCTTCGCCGACGTGGATGCTGGGCTGCCTCCAGGCTCCAACGGTTGATCCACGAAGAGTTCGCCGCGGCCCCCGCGATCTCCTCGACCCACCCGATCCTCGTCCGCCACGACGTCGACCAGAAGCGTAGACCACGCCAACAACGCGGGATGCCCACGCCCCCCCTCAACGCTGTGTGCTCCAACGACCTGTGGACGGTCGATTTCGGAGGCCAGTTTCAGGACTCGTGACAGCCGGCTCTACTATCCCCTTACCGTCCAGGACGCCCACAGCCGCATCGCCCGAGAGACTGCGCAGAAGCGGGCAACTGATCTCCGTGGTTCTGGACGTGCAGAGGAACTCTTCTTTGCACCTGTCGCGGCTGGCCGAGCTTCATGGATATGCCAGTGGCTCTTCGCTGGACCGCGCACTCCGTCGGCGCTTTCGCGCCGGAGTCACAGCGATGCGACAGACGTTGGGGTGGCAACCATGGCTCGCCCGCGCGCTGTGTCCCGACCAAATGCTTCGAGGGACAAGGGGCTATAGGGCCAACCTCGGCTCTTCACCCGTTTCGACACGATCAGCTTAGCCTCTGAGTCACGGGGCCAAGAGCCTGATGGTCAGTTCGCATGCAGGAGACGCTGCAGCAGTGCCCGGAGCCGAGAGCGTGACGGCGCGCCGGTGATCATCAGGCTGTCCACCACCAGCGTAGGCGTCCCGTTGACCCCTAGTTCCTGCCCCCGCCGCTGGTCAGCGCGCACTTGCGCTTCGAAGCGCGCCGACTCGAGGCACCGAGAGAACGCTGCCGTGTCCGGCACGCCAGCGGCCTCGGCGAGCTTCGTCCATGGCACGGCGCCCAGCTCCTCCTGACGCGCGTAAACTGCATGATAGAACGCAGAGAACCTGTCACGGCCAGTGCATTTGTGCCTGCTGAGTTGAGCTGCGTTGCCCCGGCCCGGGGACCTGGTAATCTTCGAGCCGGGGCCCCGTAGTTGTCCAAGGCCAGCCCCGCGATCCGTGAGCCACAGATGTTCCGCGATCGGGTGGCAACCGCAGCGGGCCTGAAGTAGCGTGCGCAGGCGCGATATAAGGAATGCAGTGTATAGGGTACTTCGTCCGATCGTTCTGGTCACTGTTGGTGCTGCGCTCGCGTCCTGTGACGCGGGCAGCGTCCAGATCCTGGAGCCTACCGGCACGAGTTCCGGCCTTGGAGCTCTGGCCCTCAGCGTGGTCGTCGACTCGGCGGACGCGGCCTCCGGCGCGGCGCTCGGCTGGAGCACGGGGGTCCCCGGCGCCACGGTCCGATACACGCGCGTCGACCAGGACCGGTTCAACTGGGTCGATGCGCGCACGGACTCGACAGGTCGCGCGCTCTTGAGCGGGCTCCAGCCGGGGCAGTACTGGGTGACGGCGGAGCGTCAGGTGAGCGGAGCGCAGGCGGACGCGCTCCCGTACGGCACGGGGAGCCCCCGGGCGTTCGGAGGTGGTCAGCAGTTCGAGGTGAGCGCTCGGGACACCGTGAGCGGGGTGGTGCCCGTCGAGCTGGACCGGGCGGGCACGCTCGTGCTGAGTGAAGTCTACCTCACCGATCCGATCCTCTACCTACACTTCACGTACTGGTATGACTGGTACTTGGAGCTCTACAACAACTCGGACCAGGTGCAGTACCTGGATGGGCTTGTGGTCGGTCGAGGTTACCTGTACCCGGTAGACGACTCGTATTTCGGGCATCACAGCTGCGCGGAGACGGAGTCGTTCCGCGCCGGCTCCCACGTCTGGTCCATCGCGCTCTGGCGGCTCCCCGGCAGCGGCGGGCGGTACCCGCTGGCGCCTGGCAAGACGGCGGTGCTCGCGGTCTCGGCAGTGGACCACCGGAAAGTGCTTGCGGCGTTGCCCGACCTGAGTGGTGCGCAGTTCGAGTTCGTGCCCCCAGGCGTTGCCGACAACCCCGGCGTTCCGAACATTGCCTACCTGGGCCCGTCCTTCGGCGATGTGACGGAGCTAACCTGGTTCGGATCGGTGTGGGGTGGCGACGGATGGTTCCTGGCCCGGCCTCTGGACATCTCGTCGCTGCCGACGCAGCGCGACCCCTACCTCACGAACGGGCCGCCCTACGTGGGGATCCCCGTGGAGGATGTCCTGGACTACGTGGCGGTCACGCAGGACCCCACAACCGCGGACGTGCCATTCCGGGGCTTGACGCCCTACTGCAGCCCGACTGAGCCGGCGGCCGTGGACCACCTGATCGCCGAGATCATGTCGCCGGGCACAAGCGGAGACCTGACCACGTCCGGGCAGCGGCGCATCCTGCGTTACGTAGGGGGGCGGGCGGTGCTCATGGACACGAACACGAGTCCGGTGGACTGGGTGAACATCCCACGCACGCCCGGGGCGCTCCCTGGAGGAGGCGGCCTGTGAGCCGGCCGCGCAATCGGTTGGCGCCGGTCGCCGCATCGAGGCGGGCGGCCGATCGGATGCCGACGTCGGCCGGAGCCCCTTGCCTCGTGCTGGGCCTTCTAGTGCTGGGCCTGCTGGTGCTGGGCCTGCTGCAGCCGCCTGCGCCCTTGGCGGCGCAACGAACGGTGGGCGCGACCGTGACGGGCCGGGTGATCGAGGCACAGAGCGGCAAGCCGATCGACGACGCGGTCGTCCAGGTGGAGGGCACGTCAATCACGGCGCTGAGCGATTCACTGGGACGCTACGTGCTGCGCGACGTCGGGCCGGGACCGCAGATGCTCCACGCCACGCGCCTGGGCTACGCGGACTCACGTCTGGCGGTGACCGTCCCCACGAGCGGCGAGCTGAGGCAGGACATACGTATGGCGCAGCACGCCCTCGAGGTGCCGGGCATCACGGTGACGGCGGACGTGGCGGGCCGGGCCCGGGGCGAGGTGGGCACGGCGAGCGTGATCAGTCGGGAGGCGATCCGCGAGCAGCCGGCCGTGAGCCTGGCCGGCGCGCTCCAGCTCGTGCCGGGTCAGGAGATCAGCGCGCCGGACATCAGCGGCGTCCAGCAGCTCTCGTTGCAGGCGGTGCCGACGACGGGCTCGGCGGTGGGCAGCCCGAGCCCCTCGGCGCTGGCGGCGTTCGGCACGTTGATCGTGCTGAACGGCGTGCCCGTGTCGAACAACGCCAACCTGCAGACGCTCGGCCCGCGGGGAGAGCTGTCGTTCACGACTTCGGCGGGCGGCGGCGTGGACCTGCGACAGATTCCGGCGGCGACCCTCGAGCGGGTCGAGGTGCTCCGGGGCGTGCCGTCGGTGCGCTGGGGCGACCTGACGCAGGGCGCAGTGATCGTGAATACGCGCGCGGGTCGTGTGCGACCGGACGCACGCGTGCAGTACGGCGCGTACACGGGCGAAGGCACGGTTGTGGGCGGACAGTCGTTCCGGGACGGCCGGCAGGCCGGTACCCTGACGTTCGATTACGCGCAGACCGCGACGCAGCCGGGGCTCTCGAACGACCACTCCCAGCGGCTCGCGGCCGAGCTCTCGCACCACGCCGAGCTGGGCCCGATGGTGCACGAACAGGGCAAGCTGTCGCTGGACACGCGCGTCGAGGCCTACCGGCTTAACGACAACCGGCCGGAGGACGCAAACGTGCAGCCGGGCTTCGCGTCCTGGAGCCACAACACCGGGTTGCGCGCGAGCGAGAACGCGCAGCTCCAGCTCTCCGACCTCGACCGGCTAAGCTTCACGGGCGCCTATTCCGTCGTGCAGCAGCGCTCCTACGTGGAGGCGGCGCGCGTACGGGGCGCCATGCCGTTCACCGATCGGCCCACACCCGGCTTGGCGACGGGGTTCTACGTGCTGGGCCAGTACGAATCGGTGGTGCACGTGGACGGGGCGCCACACCTGCTCTACGGCCGGATCGAGAGCGAGAGCGACCACGAGTGGCTGGGAGGCCGCCACGTCTTGCGCGCGGGGCTCGAGTTGCGCCGTGAGTGGAACAGCGGGCCGGGCTACCAGTTCAACATCGAGTACCCGCCGCAGATCGACTTCAACGGCGTGAACGGGTACGATCGGCCGCGCAGCTACTCGTCCATTCCGCCGCTGGTGACCAGCGGGCTGTACGTGGGCGACCGCCTGTCGGAGCGGCTCCCCGACGGCATGGCGCTGGACGCGCAGGCCGGGCTGCGCCTCGACCTCTTGCACCGCGGGAGCACGTGGCTGAGCGGCGTGCGCGATAACGTGCTCGAGCCGCGCTTCGAGGCGGAGCTGCTGGTGCGGCCCTGGCTGCGGCTGCGCGGCGGCTGGGGGCGCATGGCTAAGGCGCCCTCGCTCGACGACCTGTTCCCCGCGCCGCAGTATTACGACATCATCAACGTCAACTACTTTGCGAACGACCCGGCCGAGCGCCTGGCCGTGCTGACCACGTCGATCCGCGACCCGACAAACCCGGACCTCGGCTTCTCGCGCGCGACGAAGGCGGAGTTGGGCCTCGAGGTGGGCATCGGCAAGGCACTCGTCTCGCTCGTCGGCTACCAGGACCGCATCGACGGCGGCATCGGCATCCACGAGATCCCGGACTTCTTGCTGCGGGCGCACTACGCGCTGACCGACACGATCCTGGGCAACGGCATCCCGCCGGAGATCATCCAGCCGCCGCTGTACAGTGACACGGTGCCGATCTTCATCGACCGGCCCGAGAACGACGTGACGCAAGTCACGCGCGGCATCGAGCTGGAGGCCGTGCTGCCGGAGATCCGGCCGCTGCGCACGCGCCTCCAGATCGAGGGCACATACGCCCGCACCCGGCAGTGGACCACGGCACTCTACTTCGGCGACTTCGGCACCGTCCCGGCCTTCGAGGTCAACGACAGCGAGCCACGCATCCCATACTGGAACGGCGGCATCTCGACCGGGGCGCGCGCGCTGATGACCTACCGGCTGATCCACCAGGAACCGGAGCTCGGTCTCGTCATCACGGCGGCCATCCAGCACAACATCTTCGACCGCGTGGTCGACATCGGCGCCACGGATTCGCTCTCCTTTGCAGGCTACGTCACGCGCAGCGGCCAGCTCGTGCCGGTGCCGCCGGACCAGCGCTCGCTGCCGCAGTATGCGGACCTCAGACAGACGCGCTCGGGGCTGCTCACCACGCCGACGCGCTCGCCCGGCGACTGGCTCATGAGCGTCGAGGTGGCCAAGACGCTCCCCCTCGGCGGCCGCCTCGGATTCTGGGTCTTTAACGCCACGGACCGGCCCGGCGTTCTCGTGGCTCCCAAGACCCTGGCGCGGCCATACTCCCCCATGCGTTTCGGCCTGGAGGTTTCCATCCCGGCGCCGCGCTCGCTGTGGCACGACTGATGGCCGACGAGCGAAGTGCCCATCCGCTGAGCCCGACACAGCCGATGCCGGCGACCTTGTGCGCACGTGCCGTGCCAGTTCTGGCGGCCGTGCTCCTCCTGGCGCCGGCGGCGGCCGTCGGGCAGTCGCTGCCGTCCGCGTGGCCGCTGCAGTGGAGTCCCCTCGCGGCCGTTCCGGCGACGCTCGTGAGCTTCCCGACGTCGGGCCTGGCGACTTCGTCGCCGCTGACGGACCCTGCGCCGCGCCTCGGCATGTTCTGGACGGGGCGCAACCCCGCGGGCCTGGCGGGCGGCACGGGCGACTCCTGGGCGAATTTCGACGGCTCTGCTCAGGGCGAGTCGGGCGCGTTCCGTCGGCCGCTCGACCCGGGCGACACCCATGACGCCTCGCTTGCGGCGCTGGCCTGGGAGCCTGTGGGCGCGCACGCGGGCGTCGCGGCCGACGTCGCCGTCGACCGCACCACGTTGGGCGCTCCGATCTACGCGGACGTGGCCGACCCGTATACCCTGAGCCCGCTGGCCGTGCTGGACACGTCCGGCCTCGCCATGGGCCGCACCACGGCGCGGATCGAGGGCGCCGGCGGCCTGGCCGTCGGCCGGCTACTCCTGGGCGCCTCGCTCGGCTACCGCGCGCAGCAGATCCGGACGGTGCG
>Ga0315535_1000977_pt1 | contig 19595 bp, 17 predicted proteins | sample SalMarSW160220MG_2_FD_203092 | JGI IMG/M metagenome (GOLD analysis project Ga0315535, IMG submission 203092) | Salt marsh sediment microbial communities from the Plum Island Ecosystem LTER, Massachusetts, United States - Salt Marsh Sediment SW1602-20 ... | reverse complement strand
ACTGATAGCCCTGGAACCGCATCTGACGCAGATAATAAAAAAGCCCCCCCCTCCCCCGCCTCCCCGCAAGCCGAAATTCGGCACACTGAACATCAACGCCGTTCCCGTCTGGGCCTACGTATATATTGACGGAAAGAAACAATCCCGTCCGACTCCGATCTACAACTTGAAGCTGAAGCCCGGCCCGCACGAGATCCGCTGTGAAAATCCAAAGTTGAAACTGGTGCAAAAGAGGCAGGTGATCATCAGGAAGGGCAAATCTGCGGATCTAGTGGTCAAGATGAAGTAGACAGGATTGCCAGCACCCGTGTGAGCCCGTCTTCCCGCCCGGTGGCGCGGGCGAGCGACCGGCAGCGCGAGTGCAGCTCGGCATCCTCCTGGAGCCGCTCGAATATTCCGGCCAGATCGTCGTCCAGGGACTCGCAATCCCGGGAGTAAATATGCCCGGTGTAGCGAAAAGGAACCGACCAGTCCGGCGATGGCGGCGCCAGCCAGGGGCTTATTGCCAAGAGCGTGGTTCCCGAACCGGCCAGGTGTCGAGTCACGTTATCGACCGGCGGCAGGCCGAGCCCGCGCCGTTCTGCATCCAGCGGCTTTTTGATTACCCAAGCGGCGCTTGTGTTTATTACCCACCACAGCAACCGATTGACCGGCCGGGGAGCGCCTTGCCAGGGTTGAACCGGCGGGGGTTGATCGCCGGGCAGAACCGGGGCGTAGGCCAGGCGCAAGTATTGAATGCCCCGATAGGCGGCCAGCGAAGGTCCGGCCAACTCGGTGGCGGTGCACAACAGGACATCGGCGTCTTGCGTGGCCCTCTCGATCAACTCGAACTGCTCGTGTAAAACACGTCCCACCCAGTCAATGACGGATCGCCAGGAAAACCAACCGGTCTGCAGCGAACGCATCAGATTTCGGCTGTCCTCCTCGAAATAGAGGCAGTCGCCGATGCCCCGCGACGCGGCTTCGCGCTCGAAGCTGCGCGGCAGGCAAACCGTCACCGAATCGCCGCGGCGAATTATTTCCTCGGCCAGGTCGAGCACCGGGTATACGTCGCCGCGTGAGCCGCGGCAGGCCAGGGCCACCTTCATGTTGTCCGTTGATCCAGTTGGACGGCGGCCGCCTCGAGTTGCCCGGGCGACAAGCCCCGCCCGTTTTTCCAGATGTGGGCCAGGTAGTGCATGGGAATGCGAAGCAGCAAGGTCGAAGGGCTGAACTGCATCGAAGACAGCATCCAGCAGCCATGAGTGCACCAGCAGTTTGCCCGCCGGCCTCCGCCGATGGCTTCTATTTCTTTTTTCATGGCCTCGGAATTCAAAGCGGCCCCGAGATCGAAATCGAATTCCTGCAGCCGGCCCACCGGTTCCCTCATCTCGCAGGAACGGAACGAACCGTTATGGTCGACGACTATGGTCGTCTTTCCGGCCGAGCAGTCCATCGGCCAGGGGCTTGGACCATCCACGTTGCTCTCCTGCAGGCCGTACAGAAAACGAATGACGCCTATGAAATACATCTTGCCCAGAAAACGAGCCGGAGCCGGGAACTTGGCAAAGAGCCTCTCGGCGTACGGATCGAGCAAGGGATACAAGCGATCGTGCAACAACTCGAGATCTTGTCTGCCGAGGCCCTTGGTAGCCGGGTCGCGAGGATCTCCTCTGACCGTTTCGAAGAAGTGGGTTGCAAGTGAGAACTTGTCGAGCAGCAGCACACCCAGATCATGCATCTCCCCGTAGGCATCGGGAGTGACCACGCTGGCCGCATTGCGGTGCAGGCGACTATTTTACACAACTTTGCATCATAGTCATGACTATTTTGCATCGTCATTTGTTTTATGCAGGCAATAGTCAGCGGTAGACTTGAACGTCGATCCCGCTCTGGCCGCGCATCAGAAGCAGCGTGGTGGTTGTCGCGGCCCCGGCCACCACGGCTCCAACCGCGGTCCAGAACCACCAACTGGTGTACCAACTGCCATGCTCAACCGGCGGCGGGGGTGGAGGGGGCGGGGGGTTGTGCGTGCCCCCAATGATCACGTCCTTCCTGTGCCTTATGAAAGTCTTGGGCTGGGGAAGGCTGTGATCTCCTTCAATCCAGCGCCGCACCCTGGCGGCCGTCGCCGTGATACCGTCACCTTCGGCCGCGAAGATTCCCAGCGGGCCTATCTCCTTGCCGCCCGATTCGAAGATGCCCAGATCGAGCGTGGCCGCGCCGCCCATGTGGGTGATCGAGACCAGCAGCAGCCAGTCGGTCCCGAGCGCCGAGGCCAACTCTTGCGCATCCTTGACGCGCATCTTGCCGATACCGGCTCGTGCCATTCGATTGAGCAGGTGCACCCAGCCGATGCGTTGGCCCTCTTGCAGAAAGACTTCGCGCTTCTCCAGCCCGCCGGGCTTCAGGCGCAACACTCCGAACCAGGTCTTGTAACCTCCCGCCACTATCGAGAAGTAGTGTTCTCCCGGATAGACTCCGGGTATGGTGACCGGCGTGAACCCCACTGCCCGTCCGTCCATGTATACCCGCGCGCCCTGCGGCTTGGAAATCAACGATATCGAGCCTTTCATCGAAGTGACCAGCCGCTGCCTGACTTTCTCGAATTTTTCGACAACCACCGGGTTTACGGTTGTCTCGTCAAGCTTGCGAGACGGGTTCAGAAGCAGCACCATGCGATATTCGTGCTCGGCCTGCCTGCCCTTGCCAAGTGCCTGGTAGGTCATACCCAGCATCAGGTGCGCCCGTTCAAGCGATGAAAGATTTTTCAGGCCGGGAAAGATTGCCCTCAGAATACGCAGCGCTCCGGACAACTGCTTGATCGCCTTGCCGGGCTTCAGGCTGGCCATGAACTTCTGGCCCCGGGCGAGTTTTTCGCGGGCGCGTTTGGCCAAGGGAATCCAGGCCTCTTCTGCCGGTTCGGCAAAGGGCACTCTCTGGTCTTCCGCGGACATGACTTCGAGACCCGGGCGGGACGCCAGCTCTTTGCGTATCTGCTCGATGACATCCAGATCCTGCTCGTGCCAGTCGGCGTCGGAGCGCGAGGCCAGTTCCAAAACGGCAAGCTTTGGCTCTGAGCGGGCGATGCCTGTCCAGGCGACGATCGACACTAGTAGCAATGTAAATATTTTTCTCAGCGTCAGCCTCAATTCAGATCAAAGAGTCTCAATTCCGGCCACAGATTCGGGTTGAGATCCTCTTCGTTCGACCAGGCCGTCGTGGTAACCCGGCCGTCGTCTTCATCAATGACGCGGATCTCGATCCCCAGAAACCAGCCTTTTTGCGCCGAACTCGATTCGATCTGCAAATCGCTCCAGGGAATCTCGAACTTGACCTGGTATTCGCCCGCCGCGGCCGTGCCGGACACGCTGCCCGTGTAGCCGAACAGATCCGTGCGCATGTCCTCGGGATCCTGTCCGCCGGCATGGATTTCACTGGCGCCGGCCGAGCCCGTCACCCTCACGAATCTCACGGGCTCGCTAATCGGAGGCAAGGCATTGGCCAAATCGAGCCACAATTCGACCCGATCGGCGCCCTGAAGATCGCCGCCGGCCTGGGTGCGAACTTCATCGTCGGGCACCCGCACCGAAACGATCAGATCGGTATCATCCCATTCGGCGCCCACCTCGATCGTCCCGTCCGGGCATGAAAATGCGGAAAGCGGTCCGCTCTCGCGCAGTGCCTGCAGTAACGGAGTATTGAGAACTATTTCTCCATAGTCCTCGGGTAAGGGCTCCTCTCCCTGGCGGCGCGGATCGAAGCGCCAGGTGGCCAGAGCCTGCGCCTGGCCGCCATCACTGTCGTACAGCCGCAGATCGAAAGGAACCATGCGGTTCTTTCCGGGGTCGCCAAGCGGCAGCGTCATCTCGACTTGCCAGCCGCCGGTGACTTGTTCGGCAACGCAGTCCGATACCTCCTGCGGCGCATCACAGCGGCCGTCGGCTCCGGCGGTGATCACCATCCCGTCCATGTAGACACGCAGAGCGTCGCCGGTGTTGATATCGTTTCCGGTCTCTGCCGGGCTGATGTCATTATCACGCACTCTAATCCTGAGCAACATGTCGCCACCCTGCCACAAGGCGGTAACCAACGCGGTCAGATCGGCGGGCCCTTCTATGGCGCCGCTTTCGAGATTGCGATAATCGACGAAAAGAGACGGCGGACGCCCGGCGAAGGGATCGGCAGATGTTCGATCTTGCAACGTCATCCGTGAGGCGACCGCCAGGCTCGTCTGCGAAAAAGTCAGCCCCAGCGTCTCGTCGATACCGGTCTCAAGTACGATTGGCCGGGCGAACCCCCATGACACCGGACGACCGCGGTCGTTCAATCCGAGCGCATATGGTGCGCCCTGCTCGCCCCCGGCTATCAGGCCGGGTCCGAAGCGCGCGGTAGGATGAGTTTCGCCCAGCATGCTGAAAGTGCCGGTCCCGTCGACAACGCCTATCTCGACCAGATCGACGAACTGGAAAGGATCCTGGGTCGGGTTACGTCCCTGGTGCGGCGGAACCAGAAGCAAGCGCAGAGATCCTTGAATGTCATCGCCACAGCCGGCGCCGATCATTGCCAGAAGCACCGCCGCCACGCACCGCAGAAATCTCATCTTCGCCGCCGCCCGGAGCACAAGGCCAACGCCAGTGCCAGCAGGAAAACCAAGTAACAACCCGACGAGTTGTTTGCATGCGAGCAACCACATCCTCCGGAAGCGCCAATGACGCTCACCCGGGTAAAATCAGCAGCGCTGTCCTGCTTCCCGTCATTGACCACCAGCCTGAAGACATAGACGCCTTCTGTGTTCGGAGTGAATCCCGGCTGTGAGGTTGTCGCCCCGGACAGGGCTACCTGCGCGGGACCGGAGCTTTGCTCCCATACGAATGTCAGCGTATCCCCATCCGGATCGCGACTGTGGCTGCCGTCCAGCGTCACCGGCGTGCCCGGCCCGACTACCTGATCCGCGCCGGCTTCTGCCAGCGGCCTGGTATCAGTGCCGTCGCCCCCATCGGGCAGGCCGCCGTCGCTTGCATCGCCGTCCGAACCGTCCGTAGTTTCAGGCGCGCAGCGATCTTGCTGGCAGGCTCCAGAGGCACACTCGTGACTTGCACCCGCAATGCAGGCGCCTTTTCCATCGCAACTCGAGGCCGCGCTATATACCCCGTCAGTGCATGAGGCCTGAGCGCACTCCACTCCCGATTGCGCAAGCGCGCAGTCTCCCAGCCCGTCACAGCCGCCGGTCGTTCCGCAGGGATCCTGGCCGATATCGCAGTCTTCCTCCGGATCCGTACCTTTCATGATGAAAAGGCACACTCCCAGGGCGGAGGGCTCGTTGCAGATGCGGCAGGGCCCTTCGCAGGTCGAGTTGCAACAGACTCCATCCGCGCAGTCGAAGCCCTGGCAATCTGCAGAGTCGCCGCAGGCGTCGCCAAGACCAGGCTTGGGATTGCACACTCCGCCAGCGCAGACGTAACCAGGCCAACAGTCGACATCCTCGATACAGGCCGCGGCGCAGACCCCGGGCTGTTCCGCCCGGTACGGAAAACAGGAGACACAAGCCGTCGAGCAGCCACCCAGAATTCCCGAGCTGCACATTTCGGCTGGCAGCACACCGCTGTCAGGACCCCCGCCCGCGTCGCAGATATCAGCCGCCTTGCAGCTGGTCTCCGGGTCCCAACCTTGTGCGCCTCCCAGGCAAATCCGGAACCAGTCGTCGTCCTGACACAATCGGTAGCCGGGTGAATAGCTCTCTCCCGCGGCTACGCAAACCGTCTCGTCGGCCGCGCAGTAAGCTCCTGCCTCGGACCACGAATCGTCCAGGCAAAACCCGCCCCGGCAGGCCGGGTCGCGTTCGAGCCCGGAAAGCACCACGTCTTCACAAGACGCTCCATCCTCAAGATCCAACTTGCAGGTTCCGTCCGCGGCGCAGTAACCGGAAGCGTCACAATCCTGGTGTGTCAGGCAGGCTTGCGTACAGCTCGAATTCAGGCACAGTCCGGGACGGCAATCAGTGTCCGAATCTTGCAGGCAGTTGCCGACACCGTTGCAGGTTGATCCGCCCTTGAGCAGGTAACCCTCGCAGTGCGAGTCCCCGCATGATGTCCCGGCCGGCCAGCGCAGGCATGCGCCGCTTCCGTCGCAATCACCGCTGGTAGAGCAGGTGCTCGCAGGAAGCGCAGTGCAGTCACCGTCGGGATCGCTGTCGCGCTCGGCCATGGTGCAGAAACCGATGTGTCCCGGCAGGTTGCAAGATCGGCAGGGACCCGCGCAGGAATCGTTGCAGCAGACGCCGTCGGTGCATGTTCCCACCGCGCAGTCGGCCTGGGTCTGGCAGTCATCTCCGATGCCCTCGGGGATCTTGCACTCGCCGCCTTGGCAGGAGTATCCCGGCCAACAGTGATCGGCCAGGCTGCACGAAGTTCGGCAGGCCGAATCCGATTCGGCCATGTAGGGCTCGCATGACTGACAGCCCGATACGCACCCTCCACCCGGTCCGCTCGAACAGTTGCCCGCCGGTCGATAACCCGAGCCGGCGCCGCCGCCCGCATCGCACAGGCCGGCTAAGCAACTGTTCTGCTCACCCCATCCCTGGGCACCGCCGCTGCAGACACGGAACCAGTCGTTACCCTGGCAGAGCGCATAGCCCGAGGTAAAAGTCATTCCGTCGTAAACGCAGGCGGCCGGGTCGGAGGTACAGAAGGCTCCCTGCCCGTCGAAGTTGTCGTCGAAGCAATAACCGCCCAGACATGCGGCATCGTCGATTTGTCCCGGGTACACTACTCCCAAGCAGCTTGCGCCCTCGCCCAGATCGGGCGCGCAGGAGCCTGCGGTGTTGCAATAGGCCGGCTGGGTGCAGCTGGCGTGGGTGGTGCATGAGTCCGCGCAGCGGCTGGCGTCGGCGCAACGATAGAAACCGCAGCTTCCGCTGCCTCCGTCGGCACACTGGCCCGTCCCGTCGCATACGTCCGGAAAAACTGCCTGCCCGTTGGCGCATGATCCGGTTCCGCACTCCGTGCCCAGCGGCCACAAGCGGCAAGCCCCGTTGCCGTCGCACGAGCCGTCCGTTCCGCAACTGGCCGCCGACTGTTGCCCGCAATCGCCGAGAGGGTCTTCGCCGGCACTTACCGGCACGCAGCCGGGGCCGCTGCCGCCGCAAGCTTGGCAAAGCGAACACTCGTCGGCCGGGTCGCTTCCGGCCTGTACCCACAGGTTGCACTGGCCGGTTCCGTTGCAGCGGGCGCAGGTATTGCAGATGACCGTGTTCTGTGGATAGTCGCAGGCGCCGTTGCCGTTGCAGGCGCCGTCGCAGACGCCCTCTCCCGGGCACTCGCCGTCCGGATCCTGCCCCGAGGCAATCGCTGAGCAGGTTCCCTTGGATCCCTGTATGTCGCAGCGATAGCAGGGAAGCGTGCAGACATCGGCGCAGCAAACATCGTCGATGCAGTGGTTGCTCGCGCACTGCGTGTCGAGAGTGCAGGTCGAGCCGTTGGGCAAATCGCCGACGCACTCGCTGCCGATACACAGGATTCCCGGTTTGCAGTCGCCGTCGCCGCTACAGGTCGCGGCACAGGTAGCGCAGGCACCAGCAGCGCACGAATCGACATCGAGGTAGAAGCCGCAGTTGGTGTAGCAGTCGCTGCTGGTCCAGCCGCCCCCGGCCTGGCAAGTCCAAAGGTTGTTGTTGAGACAGACGCTCGATCCGGCCGCTACCGGGCTGCCGTTATCGGCGGCACAGGGCGTACCGGCAGGCTCACAGAATTTGCCGCCGCTCGGAGAGCCGACGCAGTTATTCGATTGGCACTGGCCGTTAGAGTCGCAGGAGTCCCCGTTGCCGCCCTTGTAGAAACAATGAGGAAGCGGAAAGGGTGCGAAGGCGCAGTAGGCGTCGGCGTCGCAGCCTGTTCCGAAGAAGGGATCGCAGAAGCTCTCGCAGTCGACGCACTGCCCGGCCTCGCACTCGTGCGCGTCGCTGTAAGGCCCGCAGTCGTCGTAACAGTCCACGACGTTCCAGCTATCGGCGGCCTGGCAGCTGGCCACGTCGGGTCCGTAACATCCGACCGTTCCCGCAGCAACCGCTACCCGGTTGCCGTCGATGCAATCGTGGCCGGAAGTGGAATCACGACAGCGACCGTTGCCGCCGGGATCGATACCGCAGATTCCCGAGTTGCAGTCGCCGGCCACAGAGCAGGCCTTGCCCTCGGCGCCGGCCGGGAGTGTGTCCTTGGTAATCCTTATATCGTCTATGAAGATGTTGTTGCCGTTGGAGCTGTGTCCCCTGACGGCGATCTTCAGGGCCGACTGGTTGGTGTAGTAGCCGAGCGGGGTCACTTCTTCGTGCCAGCCGCTGGTTCCGTCGTAACGGTGAAAGATGCTCTTGGTGAAGTAGCTAGAACCATCGTCGGTGCTGACCTGCAGGTAGAGGCGATCGTCGCTGCCCGAGCTGCCCGTGTCGTGGAACATCCACAGGCGGCACTCGGCCACCTCTGCGCCGGTCATGTTCAAGGCCCCCGATGCCAGGCGAGCCTCGGCTCCGCTGTCGGCCGTGTAGGAGTTCAGCTCGGCCATCTTGGCGCCTTCCTGGGCCGAGCAGGACGGGTTTGATCCGGACGAGACCACCGCCCAGTCGGCGTCGTTGGTGTTGTCGCCGTAGTGCGTCTCGCTCCAGCCAAGCGAACTGTTGAAAGTCTGCTCGTCAACGGTTACCTGAGCGGCAGCCGGAAGCGCCGTGATAACTGACAGGCAAAGGCCGTATAAAATAAAGTTATTACGTATCATGAATCGCACTTCGAACTGCGCTCACACAGACCCACATTTCCACACACCTGCTTGATTTTTATAGAGTTTATCCCGCGGCCAGAAAGGTGTCAAGAGCGGCTTCGCCGGGAGTAGCCTTTGATGTTCTTCTGACGCACGCGCGAAACGGCCAGTGCGTCGTCAGGGACGTCGATCGTCACCGTGGTTCCGGCCCCCACCACCGCGCGCTTGCCTACCTTTACCGGAGCCACCAGTTGTGTATCCGAGCCGATGAATGCGCCTTCAGCGATCACGGTGCGGTACTTATGCGCACCGTCGTAGTTGCAGGTGATGGTTCCCGCTCCGACATTGACATCCGCGCCTATCTCGGCGTCGCCCAGGTATGATAAATGACCGGCCTTGGCTCCTTTTCCGAGAGTGCTTTTTTTGATCTCGACGAAGTTGCCAACCCGGGCGTCATCCTTAAGATGCGCGCCCGGGCGCAGACGGGCAAACGGCCCCACGCTTGCGCCATGGTCGACCCGACAGTCGGCCAGTACCGAGTAAGCAAGCACCTTGACGTTGGAACCTATGACCGAGTCGCTGATAACCGAACCCGGCCCAATCCGGCAACCCGACCCGATCTTGACGCGACCGCGAAAAAAGCAGTTGGGTTCGATTACGCTGTCTGTGCCGACCTCGACTTCTGGTCCGAGCCAGGTTTGTTCAGGGGCGACGATGGTCACGCCCTTCTTCATCAGGCGCTCGCAAAAGCGCAGGTTCATTTGCCGTTCTGCCTTTGCCAGCTGCAAGCGATCGTTGACACCCAGAAGCGCCCCCGCTCCCGGGCGCACCACCGCGCGCACCGGCAACTCCCGTCGCCGGGCCTCGGCCACCAGGTCGGTCAGATAGTACTCTCCCTGGTCGTTGGTGTTCTTGATCCGCGAGAGCGCCTCGAAGGCGAAGGGCGTGTCCACCAGGTAAATCCCTGCATTAATCTCGTCGATGCGCCGCTCACTGCTGCTCGCGTCTCTGTGCTCGACGATACTCTCCACTCCTCCAAGGACGTTACGAATCACGCGTCCATAACCCGAGGGATCTTCCAGGTGACAGGACAAAAAGGCCAGCGCGGACCGCTTGCCGGCTTTAGCAAGTGCCGTAAGATCCTGGCCGGACAAGAGCGGCACGTCGCCGTAGAGGATGACCAGCTTCCCCTTGCGGGAAGAAAGCTCCCGGCGAGCGGAGAACACTGCGTGCCCCGTGCCAAGCTGTTTCTTCTGCCTGGCAAAAACGATCTTGCTGCCGAAACGCCCGCGCAGGAAGTCGGTCGTTTCCGAATCCCGCCCGGAGACAACTACCACTACCGGCCCGAAGCCTCGACGCAAGGCCAAAGAGACCGGGTAAAAAATCATCGGCAGGCCGCAGACAGGGTGCATTACCTTTGGCAAGGCCGAACGCATCCGTTTACCGTCACCCGCAGCCAGAATCACGCATGCAGTCTTCATCGCGCTCAGTGTATTGTAAAAGAGCGGGCATGCCAAGTTGAAAAGGGACCGCCGGCTGTGTTCTCATGGAAGGCGTGCGAAGAGTACTATCAATTCTGCTGCTTATGTTCCCGCCGGCTGCGGCCTCGGCCCAATCCGGTTTCGCATCCGACGGCTTCGACCCCGCGCCCGGTCACGAAGATCTCTTCTCCTGCCGCTCTCCGATAATAGTACCCGAGCAGGTGGAGGCCGCCCTAGGCACCGATTGGGCATGGCACTTGCTTGGAATCGATCGCCCTGATGCAACCGAGTGGACCGTCGAACAACGGCTCAGTGGCTTTGCAAGCCTTGCCTATGCTCCGCTTTCTTCTCTGAAGCTGAGTTTGTCATTCGGCGGGGCCGCCCTCCAGCGCGGCCGGCGCACGGACGAGTCCGGCGCTGCGGCATCGCTGGAAGCCGCAGACGGCGACGTCTGGCTCAGCGCCCTGTGGGCTCCGCTCGGCTCACAAGACACCGTTCTGTCTTCTGCCGTAGAGACCGGCCTGCGTCTCGGCACTGCCGCGCCCTCCGGGCTCACGGGAGACAGCGGCGCCGGGGTGAGAACAGGTGGGATTCTGGCGTTGCACATCGACTGGCTGCGCTTGATTCTGAACCTGGGCGTTATCACCAGGAAACGCACCGTTTTTCGTGATCTGGAAATAGACGACGGGCTTTACTACAGGCTAGGGGTCGAATTTGCCGATCTGGGAATTCCGCTGAGATTTTTTTCCGAACTCACCGGAGAAACCCGGCTGCATTCCCCCTTCTCGTCACGGACTTCCCAGATCATGGAAACATTTCTAGGGGTTAGGCTGGAGATCGGCGAGTTCGGTGTCGTTGTCGGTGCAGGCGCAGGCCTGCTCGGAGCCCGTTCACCTGCGGCGCGCGTGTTATTGCTCGTAAAATGGGCCGCCGGAGGGGAAAAAAGGGATGTCCAGAGAGAATAGGAGTGCTATAATCCACGTCCAAGCCTTTACGAAACAAGAATATTAAGGAGGAGCCTCAATGAAGAGATACAAATTTCTCTCCTGCTTTGCCGCCTGTATGACACTTATGTCTCTCGCCTCGCTCGCCACGGCCCGTATGAGCCCTAGGGAGATTTACAAGACCAAGGCCGACGGAGTCGTCTTGATCGTCGCCTCGGAGGAGGGCGCCTCTTCAGCCTCGGCCGGAACCGGCTCGATCATCGAGGCCGACGGCACGATAATCACCAACTGTCACGTGGTCTACGACCAGGAGGCCAAGAAGCCCTACCCGGCCATAAACGTCTTTCTGAAGCCTGCACGGGTTACGGGCGACATGAACAAGGACCTGGCGCGGCATTTTACCGCCAAGCTGGTCGCCTACGACAAGGACCTCGACCTGGCGCTTATTAAGCTCAACAATGCTCCGCGCAATCTTACAGTGCTCACCCTGGGCGACCCCGATCAGCTCGGCCCCGGCGACGAGACAATAGCCATCGGCCACCCGGAGCAAGGCGGCTTATGGACCATCACCACCGGGGTGATCGGCACCCAGTTCGATAACTTCAAGGGCGTGGCCGGCAAGAACGTCTTCCAGATGGAAACCAGCCTCAATCGCGGCAACTCCGGCGGGCCGCTGTTCGACGTGCGCGGCTACCAGATCGGGGTCAACACGGCCATTGCCCGCCAGGGACAAGGCGGCGTTGCCATCACCGGCGTCAATTTCGCCCTCAAGGCCAGCGTGGTCAAGAAGTTCGCATCCAGCCACAGCATCGCCTTGGCCTACGGTTCAGAAAGCCTCAATGCACCAGACACCCGCGTGGCCGTGGCCACGGCGCCGGTCGCTCCTAAAACCAGGCAACCCGAGCAGATCGCTACTCCGCCGGAGAGAGTCGAGAAGTCGTCGGGCAAGAAAGTCTACGGCAGCAAGGAAACGACCGGCGGCACGATCACGGTCGACGATCAACAGGGCGAGGAAGTCACACCTCGTCGCACCCAAGAAGAAAACTCGACCGAAGTCAGAAGAACCTACGCAAAAAAGCCCCAGCGCAAACCGCTGCGCTTCAAAAAACACTACCGCATTCGCCCTCGTCCCTACACCTTCAAGCGCCTGCTGACCGCAGTGGACAAGGTCCGCGGCCGCGCCGACGAGGCCTTCGACGACCTGGACAACGAAGTCGAGCGCTGGAAGCGCCACCACTAGACCACTTGAGATGTCAACATCCTCATAACCTAGTCACTTCCAAACCCTCAAAGAGCTTCGCGAGAACACTATAAGTCGTTTTCGTCTCTATTAGCACGTCTTGCGATGATTCTGAACGACCTGGCCAACGACTGAACTACGATTTCAACGTCTTCAGATAGCGAATGTCCTCGAGGTTCCGCGCGTGCTTGACGGGATCCTTGCTGGGGAACTTCTTCAAGGCGATTAGATCGTCGATGCAGGGGACCCGGAAGGAAAGGTCGGCCCCGGGATCGCGCTTTTCCACCGATCGTTCGTAGACCTCGGAAAAGGCCAGAGCCTGTCCGTCGGCGTTGACCATCTTGCGGGTCGAGAAACAATCGATCTTGTCCGGACCCACGTAGATCGTCGCAATCGGTTTGTCGAGCCGGACGCCGGGCGGTAACTCGGCGTCGAAAACTTCAAGCAGCATGGCAAACAGCCTGTTCCTTTCTTTCGGATCCACCCAGAAGTCGTAGTCGGCGGTGACCACGGGAGCTCCGTGCTGAGCCACGGCCCAGCGACCGATGAGCAGGCAGCGAATCCCGCGCCGGTGGATCTCCTGCAGGCAACGGATCAGATCGAATTCCGGTTCGTCCTTCATCGGGCATCCCTCACCTGACGCAACTCACGCAACCATCGCCGACCCAGACTTATTTTCTTAGCCGGAGACAGGACCCTGAAGCGGCGTAGTTGTTCGGGCAATTCGTCGTAGGGTTCGGTTTCGAACGACTCCAGAGCCGCCGGTCCTCCGGTGAGCAGCAGGGCTATGGCTCCTTCCACCGCCCAACTTAGCGGCAGAACCGGGAATCGCGCGCGGGCGATCTCCACTAGTTCGGCCGGGCGCAACTTGCCACCCTCGCGCCCACTCCAATCTACCACTTTGTAGGACAGGTGATACAAGACAGGATTGAGAGTCAGACGGGCGATTTCCGGACACCCGCTTCGGACCGAACCTCTCGAAAGCCGAACGCTAACCTGTGGTTTTCTCATCGTTCACCTCGTTATATGTAACATTATTATGTTACATATAACGAGGAATGTCAAACGTCCACTGTTCCTATGATGGCACCTTTCTTGGCGCCCAAGCAGCTCCGCGTCGCGCCCTGAAATCTCAGCAACAGCTCAGCCACGAACTTTCAACTAACCTGTCTGCTCGTCTATCCAGGCCAGGTAGTCGGCGTCGGCCTCGCGGATTGACCAGGAGGTGATGCAGGGGACGTCGTAGGAGTGAAGCTCGCGTACCTTGGCTATCAGCTCTTTCATCAGGGGTTGCTTCGTCTTGGCCAGCAGCACGCATTCGCGGTCTTGGTGGATCTCGCCCTGCCAGCGGTAGATCGAGAGCATCCCGGGAATGATGTTCACGCAGGCAACCAGACGCAGGGCTATTAGCTGGTTGCCGATCTTGCGTGCCTCTTCTTCGTTGGCGGTGGTGATGTAGACGGTCCGGTACTCCATCGGCTTTCGTTCCTCGGGCGCTATATCTTTTGGCCGATCGCCGGCAGGTCGAGCTGGCGTTCGAGGCCCTGGTTTTTCACCAGCCTTTCGAAATATTCCATGCAGCTTCGCACATAGGCGCGCTTTTTCGGGTAGGACTCGGGAAAAAATCCGCGTTTGAAGCCGTAGACCACCAGGTTCTTGAGATCCTTCATGGTCAGCCCGAAGGTGGTCACCGCCTTATGATATTCGTCGGTCACCGTAGTGTTCGAGACGGTGCGATTATCAGTGCAAAGAGTCACCGACAACTTGTGCTCCATCATCTTGCCGAAGGGATGTCTGGTCAGATCGCGATAGCCCGGGTGGGTCTGCTGGTTGGATGTCAAGCAGATCTCGAGTGTGATGCGCCTGTCGGCTATGAACTGTGCCAGGTCGCTAACGTAACGTTCATGATCTTCGATGTCCGGATCGCGGATGGCGTTGGGGTTGAGCAGCGAGGTTGCGTGACCGATCCTGTCGGCGTGCAACTCGGTAATGGCCTTGAAGATACTCTCGGGCCCGTAGGCCTCTCCGGCATGGACGGTCTTCTGCAAGAAGTGGCGATGGGCGTACTCGTAGGCTTCCCAGTGATGGTGCGGCGGATAGCCTTCCTCGGGGCCGGCCAGATCGAAACCGACCACGGGCAGACCCTCGACATGCCTGGCCCGGGCAGCCGCCTGGGCCAACTCGAGCGATGCCAGCGCGTAGACCTTTTCGGGATCAGAGTAGCGGTGCAGCTCGAGGAAAGAACGGTGAAACACCGAGAAGTGTTCGTTGAAGAAGCGCAAGGCGCAGGCGATGATGCCGAACTCGAAGGGCGGCTCGTCGCCCGAGACAACCTCGGGACGCTGGTTGAACTCGTCCTTGGCCCGCCCCAGTCCGTCGCAGACTGCGCGCATGACGTCGATGGCGTCGAAGTTTTTGTGGGTATGGAGCTGCGGAGCGAAGCGCACTTCAACGTAACGCACGCCCTCCGCCTGGTTGTCGCGGCCCAGTTCGTAGGCTATGCGTTCGAGTTGCTCGCGTTTTTGCATGACGGCCGTGGTCAAACCAAAGCCGACCAGGTATTCTTCGAGACTTGCATAGTTGTCCTTGAAGACCGTCTGTCGCAGGCCCTCTTCCGTGTAGGAGGGCAGCTCGACGCCGGCCTCGCGGGCCAGTTCGATCAAAGTGGGGATGCGAATCGAGCCGTCCAGGTGAACATGCAGGTCGGTCTTGGGTAGCTTCTCTATGAAGTCTCGCGAGATCTCAGCCATAGTGGAAGGACTCTAGCCCCTATTTGTCAGGGAATCAAACACCCAAATAGCGCCTTCAGCGATTTACAAACTCGGGCTTGCGCTTTTCCAGAAACGCCTTCGTACCTTCCGTCTTGTCTTCGGTTGCGCAGCACAATCCAAACAGGTTGGCCTCGAGTCGCAGGCCCTCGGCCAGGGGCACTTGCAAACCGCCGTGAACGGCCTGCATGGCATAGCTGACCGTCAGACCGCCCTTGGCCGCAAGCCTTGTAGCTAGTTCCCGGGCTGCTTCCATCAATTGATCGGCCGGCACAACCTTGTTTACCAGGCCGATCCTGTGGGCCTCCTCGGCCGGAATCTGATCGCCGAGTAGCACCAACTCCATGGCGCGCCCCTCGCCTACCAGGCGCGCCAGGCGCTGAGTACCCCCGAAGCCCGGGATGACACCCAGGTTGATCTCGGGCTGGCCCATCTTGGCGTTCTCGGAGGCGATCCGCAGGTGACAAGCCATCGCGATCTCCAGCCCGCCTCCCAGGGCATAACCGTTGATGGCGGCGATGACCGGTTTGCCCATGTTCTCGATCAGATCGAGCACCGACTGTCCCCGTCGGGCGAAGGCCGTGCCGCTGGTGGCGTCGTAAGCGGCTATCTCGCTGATGTCCGCTCCGGCGATGAATGCCTTTGGCCCGCCTCCAGTGACGACAATCGCCGCGATCGAATCATCGCTCTTGAGATCGAAAAAGGCGCACTCGAGTTCTTCTATTGTCTTGCGGTTGAGCGCGTTGAGTACCTTGGGGCGGTTTACGGTGAGCGTTGCCAGCGGGGATGATTTTTCCAGCAGGATGTTTTCGAAGTCCATCAGTCGTCTCCTTTTTTTATTTCAGCGCCGGGAAGCTTCTCGTCCTCGACCGGCTTGTAACCCGCGGGTATGGCGAACAGCTTGGGATCCACAGGCCCCCTGGCTGTCTTTAGCAGCCGCTGGGTGGTAGTCACCTTCTCACCCGGCAGGCCCTGTTCGATCTTCAACTCGACCGGGTAGCCTTCGAGCGAGTCGACCAGGTCCGACAGCCTGCCCAGTATGGCCTGCATGCCTATCTTCTTCATCAAACCCAGATAGGTCTTGAAGTCTATTCCCGGCTCAGTCGACAGCCACAATTCGCCGTGCAGCGGCGTCTTGCCCGATTGCTCGAAAACGAACTTTTGGCAGTTGAATCCGGCTATCTTTTTCTGTTCTTCGGTCTTTACGAGCCGCGGCGCAGGCCCGCTGGCGAGGTTTGTGTGGGCTAAGCGCATGGCGACCAGGCGCTGGTAGTCCGAAAGCTTCATTTCGATGTACTGTTTTTCAGACGACGGCATCAGGATGATCCGCCGGCGCCCAAGATCGACGATGGTAACGCTGCGTTTTTTTCCGTAGCTCGTCTCGGAGCGCAGCCGGTTTTCGGTAAACCAGATTTTCTGTACACCTTTCATCGGCGGCTGCCCGGGCGTGGTTTCTATTATCAGCGCCTGTTCGATATAGCCGCCCTGCTCTGCGGCCGCGACCTCCGCGACTCCCGCAGCGAAAAGAAGGAAGACCAACAGCGAAATGGACAGACGGACTTGACTCATGGCATGCTCCCGGCTGGAGACTGCGAAAACATACTGCACGGCCCGCTCGCGGTCAAGACCGACAGGAGGAACCAATTGCTGTCACCAGTATCGTGGAACGAAAACGGAGTACATATCATCGAACAGACCCGGCTTCCCGCCGAGGAGCGCTGGGTCGATCTCGGCACTGTCGAACAGGTCGCCCAAGCCATCAGAGTGCTGGATGTGCGCGGTGCGCCGGCCATCGGTATCGCCGCCGCCTTCGGGCTGGCCCTGGCTGCCAGAAATCAACCCGGCGACGACGCGGCCGCCGTGACCGGGGCCGTCGAGCTGGCGGCTACTACCCTGGCAGCCACTCGACCGACCGCGGTTAACCTGTTCTGGGCCATAGAACGCATGCGGGCCAAACTTTCCTCACTCTCGGGCGAGGCGGCCGGAAAGATCCGCGCCGAACTGCTTGCCGAAGCCGAGAAAATCCGCGCCGAGGACATCGCCTACTGCCGAGCCATTGGCCGCCACGGAGCGGCCCTGCTGCCCGATAGCGGCAGCGTACTGACCCACTGCAACGCCGGCGCTTTAGCCACCGGCGGCTACGGCACCGCCTTGGGGGTAATCCGCGGAGCTTTGGAAGCCGGCAAGAAAATCAGGGTGATCGCCGACGAGACGCGGCCGCTGCTACAGGGTGCGCGCTTGACCACCTGGGAACTCCTGCGCGACGGGATAGACGTGCGCCTGATCTGCGACGACATGGCCGGGACGCTGATGAAAAGCGGACAAGTAGACGCCTGTGTAGTCGGCGCAGACCGCATCGCGAAAAACGGTGACGCCGCCAATAAGATAGGAACCTACCAGGTAGCCGTGCTGGCAAAATATCATGACATCCCTTTCTACGTGGCCGCGCCGACCACAACGGTCGACATGTCCCTTGCCACGGGCGCTAAGATTCCAATAGAAGAGCGCGATCCGGCCGAGGTCACAACACCCCGCGGAACCAGCTTTGCCCCCGAAAACGTTGAGGTTTTTAACCCGGCATTCGACGTCACGCCGGCCGGGTTGATTACTGCGATTATTACAGAGAAGGGAGTTGCCGATCATCCCGATCTGGCATCCAAACTAGCTAGGATGCTGCGGCAAGTCTCTAAAAGATCTTGACATCCACGGGTAAAGCCCATTATGTTCGGCGTTCCTGAAGCATTATCAAAGCCTTCAGGTCACAAGGAGCGAGCAAGTCATGTATGCCGTAGTCAGAACTGGTGGAAAGCAGTACCGGGTTTCAAAGGGCGACAGGCTGAAGATCGAGAAGATTCCCGGACTGGCGGGTGAAGAGGTTAATTTCGACGACATCCTGATGATCGGCGGTGACGAGAACGTAAGGGTGGGCACGCCGCGCATCGACGGAGCGACTGTTTCGGCACGCATTCTCGAGCAGGATCGTTCCAAGAAGATCATCGTCTTCAAGTTCAAGCGGCGCAAGGGCTACAAGCGCACACACGGGCACCGGCAGGCCTTTACCCGGGTCGAAATCACCGGCATACAGCCCAGCGCCTGACGCCGCAAAATGCGCGGCACCAGACGAGGTTCGCGAGCATCGGAGGCTTCGTTGTTGCTTGACTCAAGAGTGAAGATCGTGCCCCGTCAAGGGGTCTAGGGAGGCCAGTCATGGCACACAAAAAGGGACAGGGAGCAACCCGTAACGGCCGCGACAGCCCCGGACAGCGACGCGGCGTAAAGATCTATGGCGGGCAAAAGGTCCGCGCCGGCAACATCCTGGTTCGCCAGTTGGGCACCAAGATCTACCCGGGCCGCAACGTGGGCATGGGCCGCGACTATACCTTATTTGCCAAGATCGACGGCATCGTGCAGTACGGCCGTAAAGGACGCGATCGCAAGCAAGCCTGGATAGACCCCGCAGCTTCGTAGAGTTATTTCATATTGTTTTTTTCAGGCCACGGTATCAACGCCGTGGCCTTTTTTGATAGAGTCGGTCATGAACTTCGTGGATCAAGTCGAGATCGAGGTAACTTCCGGCAACGGCGGCGGCGGCTGTGTTTCTTTCAGACGAGAACGTTACGTGCCGCGCGGGGGACCGGACGGGGGGGACGGCGGAAACGGCGGCAGCGTGGTGCTGCTGGCCGACGGGCAGTTGACCACCTTGCTCGATCAGCGCTACGTCAAGATCTACAAGGCCAGGAACGGGAAGCCTGGAATGGGCAAAGACCGTTACGGCGCGGCCGCAGAGGATCTGATAATCAAAGTACCCACCGGCACGGTCGTTTTCGATGCCGAAAGCGACGAGATGCTGTGTGACCTGGACAAGGACGGCGCCCGGCTGATAGTCGCCCGCGGCGGCCGCGGAGGTCGGGGAAACATACATTTCAAAAGCTCGACCAACCGCGCCCCGCGCCAGGCCGAACTGGGCGAGCCCGGCCAGAGCCGCAGGCTGCGTCTCGAACTAAAACTACTGGCGGACGTAGGAGTGGTCGGATTTCCCAACGCCGGAAAGTCGACCCTGGTGGCGCGACTCTCGCGCGCCCGCCCCAAGGTGGCCGACTATCCCTTCACTACGCTGGTGCCCACCCTGGGGGTGGTCGAGCTTCACGATCACAGGAGTTTCGTAATGGCCGACGTACCCGGTCTGATCGAGGGCGCCCATGAAGGCGCGGGCCTGGGCCAGCGTTTCCTGCGGCACATCGAGCGCTGCAAGATTTTGGTACACCTTCTGACATGGGAGCCGGGCGAGGAACCTTCGGTCGATCTGTTGCTCGAGCGTTTCGAATCCATCGAGAACGAGATGCGCCTGTTCAACGCCTCGCTGGCCGACAAGCCCCGACTGGTCGCCATATCAAAAATCGATCTTTCCGAGGTGCGCGATCTGGTCGACCCGCTC
>Ga0315535_1000976_pt1 | contig 19602 bp, 18 predicted proteins | sample SalMarSW160220MG_2_FD_203092 | JGI IMG/M metagenome (GOLD analysis project Ga0315535, IMG submission 203092) | Salt marsh sediment microbial communities from the Plum Island Ecosystem LTER, Massachusetts, United States - Salt Marsh Sediment SW1602-20 ... | reverse complement strand
CAGTTCCGATAAAATAAAGGAAAAACTTGGCTGGAAACCGGTGTATGAGGACTTGGAAACAATTATAAAAACAGCATGGAAGTGGCATCAGAAAGAAGCGGATTTATAAGAAATCCGGAATTAGCGCAAAGCGTTTCATGATAAGAAATTCGTTTAATCATATATGGTTTGTTGCACAAAATGTATTAGACTGAATAATATGAAAAAATTAGCTTGCAGAAATTAGGGTGCTTTAAATATAATTAGCCCCAATATTTCATGAAAATTTTGAGAGGTTTTTTTTATCAGTAATAAAAACGGGAAAATTTTATATGTCGGAAATTAAGATAAATGTGTACCCGATCCTGCTGGCAGGTGGGTCGGGAACCCGTCTCTGGCCAGTATCCAGAGAACTCTATCCAAAACAACTCGTTAAATTTATCGGTAATGAGTCACTTATTCAAAGTACCATTAAACGGTTGGTCTCTTTGCTCGATGAGAGACATATCCGCATTGTTTGCGGGAAAGAGCATGTTCATGAAATTTCAAGACATATTGAAGAACTCGGCATCCGAGCGGATGAAAAGATAATTGCGGAACCTTGTGGCCGTAATACCGCGCCTGCCATTGTATTGGCCATGCTCCATGTGCTTCATCATGAGGAGGATGCCGTGTTATGCATCTTTCCTGCAGATCACGTGATCCGTAACACTGATGCGTTTCATGAAAAATTATTATCTGCGATAAAACTTGCCCGGATGGGATATATCGTGACTTTCGGAATCAAACCCAATTATCCGGAAACCGGATACGGATATATCGAGAGTGGCGGTGAAATAAAGGAGAATGCCTTTTCTGTAAAAAGATTTGTTGAAAAACCGGATATGGAAACGGCCAAAAGATATGTCGAGGCAGGTAACTTCTATTGGAATAGTGGAATGTTTGCATTTAAAGCATCTGTAATGATGAAAGAGTTGAAAATCTACCAACCTGACCTTCTTAAAAAAATGGAGCAGTTGGATTTATCCGGAAGTATGGTATCTCAAAACGACTATGAACGGTTGCCCAATATCTCTATCGATTATGCGGTTATGGAGAAAACGGACAAATCTGCCGTAATGCCTTCAGACTTCGGATGGAGCGATATTGGGTCATGGAAATCTTTATATGATTTCATTCCAAAGGATGCGGACGGCAATGTTATTGACGGCGACGTGATTTCAAACCACACGAAAAATTGTTTTATCATGGGCGATGAACGGCTGATTGCAACCAACAAAATTAATAACATGGTTGTTGTGGAAACACCGGACTCTGTATTTGTTTCCGATATGGAGAGCAGCCGAGATGTGAAATCTATCGTGGAAAAGCTAAAGCAAAGGGGACGGAGTGAATATCAAAAGCATAAGATATCCTATTCCCCTTGGGGAACTTCAACCGTGCTGGAGATGAATAATGATTGCACGGTAGAGAAACTTATCCTATATCCCGGCTCAGAACTTGAGACCAAAACCGATCTTTTTACTAGAACACAGTTGGTTGTTATGCGAGGCGTGGCGAGAACAACCCGAGACAATCAGAGCGGGCTGTTGAATAAAGGGGAATCCGTGATGCTTTCTGAAAATCAGAGTTTTATGGTAGAAAACGTCGGAGATGAGCCTCTTAATGTTATTCGTATAATCTTGACGGTCTCGTAAAAAGTCCAACTTTTGCGTTGTGCTGCATTTCGCAATCATTCAACGTACGATAAGTACGCCTCATGATTTCAAAATTTGCACGCCTTGAATTTGAACTTTTTACGAAACCGTCTAAATCGGACTTTTTACGAGTTCATCAAAATTAAAGGTTAAAAAAATATGCGTAATGAAAACACCGGTGAAATACGATTAAAACTGCTTGAGATGATAGAGCAAAGAACAGCCCGGGTCGGTATCATCGGCCTTGGCTATGTGGGATTGCCCCTGGCCATTCATTTTGGGGAAAAGGGGTTTAATGTTATCGGTTTTGATCTGGATTCACGAAAAATCGATAAAATTCTTCATGGAGAATCTTATATCAAACACATTCCGGCAGATCAGATTAAGAAAATGATCGATGCAAAACGGTTTGATGTCACCATTGACTTCAGCCGTTTAAGAGAGGCGGATTGCATACTGATCTGTGTGCCCACACCCCTTTCCGACAAGATGGAGCCGGATTTAAGTTATCTTTTGGAAACCACGGAGACCATTGTAAATAATTTGCGCAAAGGGCAGCTGATTGTTCTTGAGAGTACAACCTATCCCGGGACCACTGAGGAAATGCTTCTCCCTCGACTTTCGTCACATGACATGAAGGTCGGGCAGGATTTCTTTCTTGCCTTTTCTCCGGAGAGGGAAGATCCGGGAAACAAGAAATTCGCTGCCATTAATATCCCTAAAGTCGTGGGGGGCGTCACAAGTGACTGCCTGGAAGTGGCAACGGCTCTTTACAACTCCATTACCCGGTCGGTGCCGGTTTCTTCTACTCAGGCCGCCGAGTTGACCAAGCTTCTTGAAAATACCTTCCGTTCCGTGAATATCGCACTGGTTAACGAAATGAAGATCCTTGCTCATAAGATGGGAATCGACCTGTTTGAGGTGATTGACGCCGCAGCCACAAAGCCCTTTGGGTACATGCCGTTTTATCCCGGACCCGGTTTGGGGGGACATTGTATTCCCATTGATCCGTTTTATCTGGCCTGGAAAGCAAAAGAGTATGATTTTTCAACTCGTTTTATTCAACTTGCCGGTGAGATCAATGTTTCCATGCCGTATTATGTTATTGAAAAAACAGTAGAGGCGCTCAATAAAAACAAAAAAAGTCTTAATGGAAGCCTCATCTTAATACTTGGAATCGCCTACAAGAAGGATGTGGATGACGATAGAGAGTCTCCGGGTTATGCCATCATGAAAATGCTTTTGGAAAAGGGCGCTAGGGTAAGCTACAATGATCCGTGGATACCCAAACTGCATACCACCCGGAAATATAATTTTCAGATGGAGTCAACTCCAATTACTCAGGAAATCCTTGCCCAAATGGATGCCGTGATCATTGTTACCGATCACAGCGACTATGACTTCGCCGAAATTGTAAAGCATTCCAATCTGATTATTGATACCCGAAATGCCACAAAGGGGATTAAGGGGGCAACGGAGAAGATCATCATGGCATGAGAAAGGAAAAATAGAATATGAAAGGAATAATTTTGGCCGGTGGTTCCGGAACCCGGCTTTACCCCATTACCCGTGTGGTAAGCAAACAGCTTTTACCGGTCTATGACAAGCCCATGATCTATTACCCGCTCTCTGTTTTAATGCTGGCCGGGATACGGGAAATACTTCTTATTTCTACGCCCGAGGATTTGCCGTTATTTAAAAAACTCCTTGGAGACGGCTCCCAAGTGGGGCTTTCTTTGTATTACCAGGAGCAGCCGCGGCCCGAAGGACTGGCACAGGCGTTTATCATCGGCAAATCATTCATTGGAGAAGATTCGGTTTGTCTGATACTCGGGGACAATATATTTTACGGGCCGAAACTGACAGATATTTTACGGAGAGCTGTCCGGATCAAGACAGGAGGGTTGATTTTCGGGTATCTGGTAAAAGACCCCGAACGTTATGGCGTTGTAACGTTTGATCCGCAGGGCAACGTTACGGGAATAGAAGAAAAACCAAAGAAAGCCAAATCCAATTATGCGGTACCGGGTCTTTATGTGTATGATAACCATGTGGTGGAAATTGCTGCAAAGCTCAAGCCGTCCGCCAGGGGTGAACTTGAGATTACAGACGTTAATTTGGAGTACTTGCGCAGGGGTAAGCTGCATGTAGAGCTTCTCGGAAGAGGATATGCCTGGCTGGATACAGGGACTCAAGAAGCCCTGCAGCAAGCGGCCAGTTATGTCCAGGCCATTCAAGACCGGCAGGGACTTAAAATATCGTGCATCGAGGAGATTGCCTATCGCTTGGGGTACATAACCAAAGAGGAACTGGCGGATCTTGCGTCCGAAATGATGGGAAACGAGTACGGCCAATACCTGATGAATTTAATTGCTGAAGATGAAAATGACAATAATCTGTTGAACGAGAAAATTTAAATTAAACGATTTTCTAGTTGCTTACGGGCGCCGTTCCAAAGGGGTCCAGTTGGGCCCGGCACTTTGATTGGGATCGAAGAAACGATCATTTGTAAAGATATACTCATTGCCGTCGGTCCAGGCCTTTTCATAAGTATTGGGCACTTCCACCTCTACATCGTTGATGGGGTCTTGGTAAGTATCAACACTTCGAATCGCATCACTCCAATTATTAGAAACCCGATCATAGATTGCATCCCGCTGCTTATAGGATTGGTAAAGCGAATCACTGATCTGGTCATTGGTCCGGCTAATGTACCGGCTGACTTCACCGATAGACCTGAGCATTTGCTTTTGCTGTTGGGTCATTGCATAATATAGTTGTGAGATCTTATATTCCCATAATGGATTTACTCGAAAAGAATTACTGATGATACACAAAATGGGTGACATTTTATTTTTTATCTCTTTCAAAGAACAGAGTGAGGTTTGCCGCATGGGTCCCCAGTTGTTTATCATTCCGGCCTGCGTGTATCCGACAACGGCACAGACGGTTTCTTCAATGGTATGATTGCGTTGTTGGTATTCCATGGTAACGCTTGCCGCATCAAACTGAAAAGAGGTTCCCATGGTAAGTTGTGCCAAATAGGGATTATGGGTTTGCTGATGCCGATAATTCATCATTGCATTTTGGGCCAGCTCAGGAAGTTGTTTGCGTTTTGTCACATGGATGCCGGGCATGTTGGCACGAAAACCGGGGAGAAAAAGCTGTTCCAGATAAACGACGGCATTAACCGGGTAATGGACCGGTCGCGTTTGACCGTAATACGCATTGGCATTTGGGTCCGTCGAATAAAAGAAGAGCATTTCGGGAAATACCTCAAACCAAGCAGAGTTGTCCGGGCTGGACACCTTAAAAGCGATCTGTGTTAACTGAAGAGAATTGGACAACCAGTTTAAGCCTCCCTGGAAATGCCACCCTTCGGGGATCAACAGGCGGAACGCCTCTATCCCGAAACCCTGTCTATCCATCACAACATGTTTCCTATATTTGACGGTGTCCTTCCCGGCATATGATCCTACCGGCATAATCAAGATTATCGTGCAGATGACCACCCCCAATATTATATACGGCTTTGTCATATTTTATCTCTTGTACGGCATTATTGGATGATAGGAAAGTTTAAGATTTGCATACCGGATGATATCCCTGTTGTCAATATGACATTTTTATGCAACCAGGGTAAACGCATTTGACAATACAGTGAGAACGCTCCGCCACGGCGTATATCTCTTTCCAACCGACTGAAACTTGTGCTTAAGCACCCGTAAGCCCGAGCCGTACCTGAGTTATTAAGACCTAAGCCGAGCGTTTCAATTTTTAAAAGGGAATCAAATCTTTTATTTTTAATGAATTACCTTTATTTATATTTTTAAAATTTGAAACCCTGCGGGATTGCCGATCTTACCGCATCTACTGCGTCAGATGCCGCCCCGCATAGTTAACTATAGCGAAACGACATTTTCCTTGTATCTGCGGCAACCTCGACAATCGCTCAACTCAGGTAAAAAAAACTCGTCGCTAAATTATCCTATTGATTTTTTAATTCATAATTTCATTCGGCTCAAGCTAACGCGTGCTAAAGCCCTTCAAACAGTCAGTCAGTTTCCAAGAGAAACACGCCGTGGCTACGCTGCACCGAAATCAAATGCGTTTTCCCTGTATTGTGATCCAAATGCATTTACCCCGAGAACCTACAAATCAAATCTTGACAAAAACTGTTGGAACAGGGAATATGAGTTTTACACAGTTTTACCATGAAATTTGAATGCTTACCGGCTAACCATATTAGAGCAGGTATTAAAAATCAGTAAATTCGTTAAAAACAATGATCCAAACAGCATGGGAGCATTACCGATTTGTTAAAATGGTTCTCACGCATTAACTTATTTATTTTTGAGCGAAAACCTCGCCATCGGGTTTCGGGTGTCAGGTTTCAGGTGTCAGGAATCGCCAGACCTGAAACCTGAACACTGACACCTGAAACCAAAAAGTCTTGGAAAGCTATTAACAAACTGGTAATGCACCCAACAGCATTAACCCCATAGATATAAAGCAGGGGGAGATTACCGTATAAAAATTCCATGGCACCTGTGCCGAAAAATCAGATTCTATAGGAAGGAATAATATGGCGAAAAAGACGATTGGCTTTGTTGGTCCGGACGGCAGGACCTGTATGTGTGCTTATACCCTATCAACCGTTGAAAGCGAAACGTTTGTTGGCGCCATCATCAAGGGCATGACCGGTATGGGCCCGATACTTGATGCGGTCAGGGGAAAGAAAAAATGGACCGTGAAAATTTTTTCCGTTCAAGGAAACTCGGTTGCGGATTACACGTCCGCTATCCTAAGGGCTTTTGAAAACGGTGAAATTGACTATGTGGTGATTATGCCTGAAGATTTGATTTATGAAGGTGTCGTAAATGAACTCATTGGGGCGGGGTACGGGGATCAGGTCATCGGCCTGACAAAAGAAGCGTCTTTCATTGAAGGGGATAAGGTTAAGGCAAAGATCTGGATGAGAAGAGCCGGTGTGCCGGTTGCCCCGTTTAAAGTGGCGGACGCGAAAAACCTACAACAAATAAAGGGTATTGTTACTCAGTTCATTCGCAACCACGGCGGCGCGGTTTTCAAGTATCCTTACAGTGCCGGAGGCAAAGGGTCCCGACCGGTTTTCCGGGTTGAAGATATTCTCGACGTATGGGATAAACTGCTGAAAGATTATAGCGAAAACTACAAGACACGGCACGGAGACCATAAATGGCCGCTTTTGATTGAAGCCTGGAAATCCGAAATTGAGATCAGCTTTACCGCTTTAATTGACGGAACCGGCAATTTTTGCATTCTCCCCACGGCCATGGATTATCCCCTTCGCTTTGAAGGCCCTCCCAGCCAGACCAACCCGGTTACCGGGGGAATGGCTGCAATCGGTATGCACCCTGGCGAGACCCCTGATCTTATAGAATTGGTCGGCAATAAAGTGATCCGGCCTTTTGTGGATCAAATGAAAAAAGGAGGGATTCTCCGGCCCTGTATTCTCTATCCGGGCTGCCGAGTATCCATGGATCCGGTTACCGGAAAACCCGTGGGGATCCTTGTTTATGAAATGAATATTCGGGCCGGCGAACCTGAAATGCAGGTGGTTGCCCGGCGGCTTAAGAATCTGGGCGAACTGCTTGTTGCCGCCCTCCATGGCCGGCTTGATAGGGTGTCTCCGGATGTGCGCAGGGATCAAATTTCAATCTGTCTTGCGTTGGTGACGGGGCCGGGGGGTGCCCAGGGCCAGAGGGGATATCCTGATTCTTATACCAAGTATGAACCGGTTCTTATCAATTTCAAGAGTCTCGCGAAACGGGGCATTCTTATGGTTCCATCCAATATCAGCTGGGATCAGGAAAAACAACACCTCATATCCGACGGCTCCAGGGTGTGCTATCTTAGCAAAAATGCCACGGTCAAACCCGGAGAGAAGAGAGGGGACGTGGCGAAAAAACTCAGAAACATGCTCTTGCAGGCATTTGACCAGGGTCTGGTCCGGGTGGTTCCGCGGGAGGCACATGAAACTTTTGAGGCGGCGGAGATACTGTTTGAACAAGGCAATATTACCGACGATGAATTTAATAAAGCGCGGGCGGCTTTTGAGAAATCCAATCGTCTGGATCTTCGCCGAGACCCCGGCCGGATTTATGAGGAATGGGATAAACTGTATACGGATTGGCAACTTGCCGTGTAACCCGAAAGGCGTATGTAACTCAAGGCCGTTGATAAACGCTGATCTTTGTCTATTGACAACCCCTGGCTCCGAATCACTTTTTCAGGGTTCAGGGTTAAGGGGAAAACCAGGCGATCCATAGCAATTATAGCTCTTAATAAAATGTTTTTAGGGTCACCCATCTCTTGACCTAAAAGAGGTATATATAAATTAGAAATTCGGGGTCGTTACAAAGAATGCATTCGTAAATCCTGACACCTGAAACCTGACACCTGGAATCTGATGAAACCAAATAGGCATGGCAATCTTAGTAAACAACAGTCTTGATTTACACCCCCGAAAGGCTTTGGAGGAATCACATATGAACATCAACCTGAATGAGGAGAACTCTCATGAAAGTGTTGGTCAGCGATAATCTGGGACAAGCCGGTATCCGGATGCTGCAGGAAGAAGAGGGAATTGACGTTGATGTCAAGACCGGACTGTCTCCCCAGGAACTGAAAACCATTATCGGAGAATATGACGCCCTTATCATCCGGAGTGCAACGCAGGTGTCAGAGGATCTTTTAGACGCTGCTACGCGACTTAAAGTTGTGGGTCGTGCCGGGATTGGTCTGGATAATGTGGATATCCCGGCGGCGACCAAACGGGGAATCGTTGTGATGAATACCCCCGGAGGTAATGTGATTACCACTGCCGAGCATTCCATCGGCATGTTACTGGCCCTTTCGCGCAATGTGCCCGAAGGCACCGCATCGTTAAAGGCCGGACGCTGGGACAAAAAGAAACTGCAGGGAAGAGAAATATTCAACAAAACACTGGGAGTGATCGGATATGGAAAAATCGGGTCTATTGTGGCCGATCGCGCGCGCGGGCTGAAAATGCAGGTCATTGTTTACGATCCTTATGTAACGTCCGAGCAGATGGAAAAGGCCGGATTCGAGAGTGTTTCTCTTGAAGATCTATACAAAAGGTCCGATTACATCACGGTGCATGTGCCCAAATTTAAGGAAACCATCGGGTTGCTGAACAAGGCGGCCTTCGAGCAGATGAAAGACGGGGTGATGATCATAAACTGCGCCAGGGGCGGGATTGTTGATGAGGATGACCTTTATGCGGCCCTGCAATCCGGCAAAGTTGCGGGTGCGGCATTGGATGTTTTTGACAAGGAACCTCCCGGCATATCTCCGTTGATCGAGCATGAACGTCTGATTTGTACGCCCCATCTCGGTGCTTCCACTCAGGAGGCCCAGACCAAAGTGGCCGTTGATGTGGCCGCACAGATTATTGATTATCTCAAGTACAACACGATTCTGAACGCCGTTAATGTTCCGTCGGTAACCGGTGATCTTCTTGACAAACTGAAGCCCTTATTAAGCCTTGCCAACCATATGGGCAGCCTCCATGCTCAACTGGTCCGGGGTCCCATTGAAGAAGTTTCAATTGAGTATGCCGGAGATTTTAAGGGACTCGACCCATCACCGGTTTCCATCGCCGTGATAAGAGGCTTGCTGGCGCATGTGGTTAAGGACGATGTCAACTTCGTCAATGCCCAGGTCCTGGCAAAGGAAAGAGGCATAACGGTCACAGAGATAACCAGTGATGCGTCTGAAGAATATATCAACCTGATTACCGTGCGGGTGACCACGCCCAAGGTGACGAATATGGTGTCCGGAACCATATTCGGCAAGAATAAAATACGGATCGTAAAAATTAACAATTTTCGGCTTGAACTCATACCCGAGGGCCATCTGGCGCTGATATACACCCTGGACAAGCCCGGGGCCATCGGAAGTTTCTCATCACTTCTCGGCAGTAAAAAAATTATCATCAGACAGATGCATTTGGGTCAGGAAGAAACCGGAAAAATGAATATCATTTTTCTTAAAACCAACGTGCGCATTTCCGACCATGTTGTTGAACAGCTGCTGGATTTGCCGCTGATTATATCGGTGATCCGACTTGAATTTGATAGTTAGTGTCACAAAAAAATCAACTTTATTTTGTCCTGAAAAACCTGGTCCTGTGGGCCAGGTTGGAGATAGATGGCTCTGCCTTGGGATTTTGTGTCTAAAATCACAAATTCCAAGCACCAAATTACAAATAAATCACAAATTACAAATCACAAATTCAAAACCGGTGCAACGCATAGCGCAGATGCTTGCGCCGCGTGAGCGGTTGTTGTTTTTTTTTGGGGGATTTTGAATTTCGGTCATTGTTATTTATTTGTTTTTTGGGATTTGTTATTTGGAATTTCAATAAGTCAATGAACTTTTAATAAAGCAAATCCCCTCTGGGGATAACCAAAGCCTGTTCCTCTGGGCCAGGATTCTTTACATATAACGCCGGTTGCTCGAATGAAAATCTATAAACGCCTCAGGGCCGACCATATTTTCTTAAATGTTCCTCTAAAGGACAAAGATGAGGTTATTCACTTTGTGGCCGATACGTTTGCCCGAAACGGTCTGGTGACCCATGCACAATTGCTTTATGACAGCCTGATCGAGCGGGAGAACACCATGTCCACGGGTATCGGGAACGGCATCGGCATTCCCCACGCGGTCAGCGGGGAAGCCCGTCATCCTTCAGTGCTTTTGATTCGCCTTGCCGATTCCATTGATTTTGAAGCCTTGGACAGATTGCCCGTGGATATCATTTTGGCCCTGGTAGTGCCCGAGAACCAGATCCACTATCATCTTCAAATACTTGCGGGAATTTCCCGGCTTTGCAAGAGAGCCGAATTTATGAATTTTATCAGACAGACCCACAATGCAAAGGACCTTTGGCAAAAGATTAAACGAATTGAAGAAGAAATCGCCTTTCATTAATGGTTTTTAAAACTTACGGGGTGACCGGTGAACCTTTTGATTGTGGTAATTAATAATGAAGAACTGCTTGATCAGCTTATTATGGGTTGGCTGGATATGGGCATCACCGGTGCAACCGTGGCGGAAACCACCGACCTGCTTCAATTGATAAGCCATCACATTCCTATTTTCGCGGGGTTTCGGTCTCTGACCAGCGGTGGAACGATCCACAATAAAACCCTTTTTACGGCCATTGAACACCGGGAGACGCTTGACAAGGCCGTGGCCTATCTTGAAATGATTTGTTCCCAAACCGGAAAACCTCACCAGGGGGTATATTTCATTGCCCCCATTAAAGCCTTTGGTCGACTGGGTCTGAAGATTGACCGGATGGAGCACCGAAACCATATGGAAAAAAAACTCGGCAAGCCGTTAAAAGAAAAAGTCAGCAAAGATTCCGAGTGATGGCGTTACCCCTGTTCCACCTCGCCGGCCTTTTTCAATGCTATTTTGAATGTTATGGGCCCCACCACCTGATTGATGGTGATGACCGCCAGGACCAGGGTGGTCAGATACACCCCGAGTTCAGGGAATCGGCGTTGTGCCAGCTGGGCTAAGCCAATGGCCACCCCTGCCTGAGTAATGTATGCCATCCAGGCAATCCGTCTGTGTTGAGAAGAATCGCGATTAAGAATACCTGCAACCCATGTGGACCCGAAAATACCCAGGGTCCGAATGACAACCAGAAATGCTGCCAACGGCCAGGTCTTGAGCAGGGCATCAAGATTGAGCGACGCCCCTGCTATTGAAAAAAAAAGCACAAAAATGGGCAAGGCAAAGCGCTCCATGGCTTCCATGAAAATGTAGCCGTACTTGCTGAAATTTTGAACCGTAAATCCGGCACTGATGCAAATCAGCAAGGGTTCCAAATGCAGGGAGACGGCAAAATGGGCCTCCATGAACTGATTAAACCAAAGGCAAGCCTTAAACACGGAAAAGGCAAAAAATAACAGGAACAGGGAAAGGTCGTGACCCACCTTGCCGATATATAGGGAAATACCTTTTCCAAGCACGATCCCCAAGGCCAGTGACCCCGCTACCGCCAGGGTTAACCCGGCGATTAACCGGAAATCTACGGCCGTGCCGGCGCCCATGATGATTTCCGAAACCGTCATGGCCAGGGTAAAAAAGATGATAATCAGTACGTCCATGGCCACGGTAACCCCGAGAACGGTTGTCGTAAACATTCCGGAAGCGCGACATTCATTGATAATTGCGATTGCGGATGAGGGCGACCGGGCCACTGCGATGACGCCCAAAAGACAGGCCAGTACCATGATCTGAGGGTCGGTGAGATTGGGCATTAGGTTCAAACGGCGGACCATGAAAAAGAAGGAAAAAAACACAACCACAAATACCACCAGGGTGAGCAGAAGAATATTTATGGCAATGGCCTTGCCGCGTTTTCTGAGAAATTGCAAGTGCAGGGTCCCTCCCGCGGTCAAGGCGATGAAGCTTAAGGCGAGATCGTCCACAAGCCGAAACCGGGCAACCATGTCATGGCTGAGAAACCCGGTTATATAAGGGCCTGCAAGGATTCCTACAAAGATATATCCGCTGATCAGGGGCAATCCCGCGATCTTTAGAATCTGTGCCGTGATATAGGCGGCCAGCAATATAAACCCCAAGGAAAAGGTGGTAAGACCTGCTTGCTGCCAGTGGGATCCCATGTCCATGATCTTTATCCAGAAGGCAAACCCGACCAAAAGAAACAGCATGATGCCATAAATCTTCAGATCCGGAATATATTGCTTGTACCGGCTCATGAAGCACCTCTCTTAAACAGGCGTTCGAGGAAATAATGGCTCAGAAATTCATTATAAATTACCGCAAGGATTGCAAAGCTGATCACAAAGGTTGAGATTCGGGAGGGAAATGTTTGTTGAAAGTCCAGAAATATTGCCAGAGAGAGTCCTCCTTGGGCAAGAAGTCCAAAACCCAACTGAGCGGGATGTTTTTGCAATTCGGGGTTCAAGCGAGTCAGCAGAAATCCCGAAAGAAACTTTCCCAGGGTTCTATACAGGCAGTACACCAGCGCGAGCAAAACCAAGCTTATGGAGTCGAATCTTATGCATACGCCCAGGAAAACCAACAACAGCAAATACGTGGGTTTTTCAACCGTCATCAAGATCTGATAAATTCTTTCTTTGTCCCTGGACAGATTTACGAGCCAGAATCCCACGAAAAAATTCGTAAGAAGCGGGGAAAACTTCAGTGAGGAGGCCAGACCACTGGTGAGCATGGTCATGCCGATAACCACCAGGATCAGTTCCTTTTGAAACCGACGATGGCTGATGAAAAGGGTAAATAAAAGAAGCAGACCGAAACTGGCGCCAAGACTGGTCAGAATTCCCGGCCAGAACCCTCCCAGCCATGATCCTCCCGAGCCCGTTGACGGATTGTAGAAAAAGCACAGTCCGAAAATAAGGAGGGGGATCAAGCCGTCAACGCTCGAAATGAACCTCAAGAGTTTTACCGTGTGTTGACGTTTGGCAATGCGATCCGGGGATAGAAATGCAAGCCCGGTCTGGGCAGTGCAACCGCCGGCCGCTGCAAGGGTAATGGCAACCACTATCATAAAAGAATCGGGGATATCACAGCAGAACACAAGGGTCAGATACACCCCGGCAAAAACCAGGGCAAGGGTAACCAGCCCCTCAAGAACGGCCCCGAGAAAGAATTCCAGGGGGAACCGTCGGAGTTTTTTGATTTCAAATTGAAACCCGAAGAGCAGCCCGATCCAGCCGAGCAAAAGAGCGCTCAAAGGTGCCAGACCTTTTTGCGTTTCCGGGTCCACGAGGTTTAAGAATTGGGGCCCGAGCAAGAGTCCCAAAACAAGAAACTCGATGCCGGTAAGATAAAATATCCGGGCAAACAGCGGCAGTCGGAAATGTCGAAAGGTGAGGTGATAGCCGCTGAATGCCAGAAAGATGATGATGAGCAGGGCAAAAGTAAGTTTCATGGGTCCTCATAAAATATTTTCACAAGAAAATCCAGCCCATACTGTTCCAGCCACGGGGCTCAATACAGGGAAAACGCTCCGCCACGGCGTGTATCTCTTTCCAACCGACTGAAACTTGTGCTTAAGTACCCGTAAGCCCGAGCCGCGCCGGCGTTATTAAGAAAAATTGGTCGCTAAATTATCCCATTGGTTTTTTAAATCATAATTTCATTCGGCTCGGGCTAACGCGTGCTAAAGCCCTTCAAACAGTCAGTCGGTTTCCAAGAGAAACACGCCGTGGCTGCGCTGCACCGAAATTAAATACGGTTCCCCCGTAATCTCGGATGGAGTATATTGACAAACTATAGATAGTTACATAGCATAAATTATAGGTTTAGTTATCTGTGAACAGTTTTAAAAAATCCACAGGCAAAACTACATTCATCTCCAGAAGAGATACAAAAATTTTGATTTAAAAATATCCTATTAACAAATAACAGATAACAGGTAACTCTCAATTGAGCGTTTTCGCTCAATTGAGGTCACACAGCGCCTGAAGGAGAATATGATATGCCGAAGAAAAAAAGAATAAAGCTGATTTCCTGGAATGTGAACGGCATTCGTGCGGTCATTAAAAAAGATTTTTTTAGGGCATTCAAACAATTGGATGCCGATATATTTGCCATTCAGGAAACAAAGATTCAGGATTCACAACTTACGGACGAGATGAAAAATATTGCCCGTTATCAATCATTCTGGTCTCATGCCACGGTAAAAAAAGGATACAGCGGGGTGTGCACCTATACCCGGATTAAGCCCAAAACAATTCATTACAGTATCGGCGAAACGAAATTCGACAATGAAGGTCGCGTTATCGAGATGGATTTTGATGATTTTATATTTTTTAACGTTTATTTTCCCAACGGCCAAATGAGCGAAGAACGGCTTCAGTACAAACTCGATTTTTATGAACGTTTTTTTAAATATGCCGATGAGTATAAAAACCAGGGCCGAAGCCTTATTATTACCGGAGATTACAATACCGCTCATAATGAGATTGATTTGAAAAATCCAAAAGCCAATGAAAAAAATTCCGGATTTTTGAGAATTGAGAGGGATTGGCTCGACAGGATTATTGAAAACGGTTATGTGGACACCTACAGATATTATTGTCCGGATGACGTAAAATATTCATGGTGGACCTACCGGTTCAAGGCAAGGGAGCGGAACATCGGGTGGCGTATTGATTATTTTTTTGTTACTAAAGATATTATCGATAACGCCTGGGTTAAAGAGGTTTTTATCGATAATGAAATTTTTGGGTCAGATCATTGCCCCATTGGTTTGCTTATCGAAATCTGAAACGGATGAATGGCCAGACCCCCGCCAAAAAAAATGCCTGGAATATTAAAAAATACAGCAGGTTGTAATTAATTAAATCTTGACAAAGTTTATCGGAATTGAGAATATAGATTTCGCATATAAATAAAAGATTTAAAAAATAGCTCAATTTAATATAGTGAGACCTTTGAAAAACGTTCAATTTTGTTCAAGGCCAAGGAAGGCGAAAATTTTAACCACAGGAATACATTAAGTATTTCGAGGATTAAAATTTGAGTCTGACGCAGGAATTGGTCAAAAGGGGGCGTTTTGCAAAGGTCTCATAGTATGGTTTGCGGTTTGCTGGCGTTGCACGATCACTATTTTCCCGGATAAGGAGACCCGATTATGCCCCTAACAAAAGTTCAACTTGTAGAATCAATTTGCAATCAGATCGGTATGACCAAGAACAGATCCGCAGAAATTTTAGAAACTTGTTTAGAAATTATCAAAAGCACACTGGAATCCGGTGAGGATGTGCTGATCTCCGGATTTGGTAAATTCTGTGTAAGGGAAAAGAAGGAACGGAGAGGGAGAAATCCGGCTACGGGTGATGCCATGATATTAGCCCCAAGAAAAGTGGTTACGTTTAAATGTTCCGGCAAGTTGAAGAACATGGTAAATGGCAAATGAAGCTCTCCGCAGCAAACTGCGGGGTATCAAAGCGGAAGAAAAAAGGCAGACCCCATTTTGGTCTGCCTGATCTCGCCCGACAGCTCTTCTTTTCAACGAGCCTGCCCGGCGTTATTTTCTGTTAGCTTCTCTAAATGTCGTTGTACGATGCTGTGTGGCATTGAGATGCACGGACATCCGAGAAGCTTAATAAATGTCAACTTCGCTCCTCTTTTTACAGTATAACCTTCGTGAAGAATACGTCGTCACATGGTTTAAATAATTATGTTGAAGCTGAGTGACATTTAGTTTCGGTTTTATAATAATTATTTTATAAGATATGTCCATAGGAAGAAAGACTCATTTTTATAGGTGAAAACCCTAGGACTGGGGGTTCTCCCCGGGACCCATCCGCTCAGGTCGTTTCTATCTACCTTTTATCTCGCCTCTCAGAAGCTGCTTAAACCCTTCGAGAGTGCCCTTCCAGACACTATTGTCACCGGCCATCACCGCGACAATAACATCTTTTTCTACGCTGATTTCCAGAACAATTTCTTCATCGTTAACCTTAAACACAGCTTCTCCCCATCTCTCCGCGGGAAGACCCGCTACTTCACAATCGTAATCCGTCCGAATTTCTCCGGTCATTCTTATATCGCCCATGGTTTTCTCCTATTCATTATTCAGAATCTGTTTCAGGTTTAACGGTGTTTATAAGATGTTACACTGTTAGTTTTTCTAATTACAGATGGCTTTCAGTGTAACGCTGAACCACGGGGCCCACATCCGACAGAGGGCCTTTAAAGTCCGGCTCCGGAATATCCAGGATTTGATCTTTGAGCAGATCTTCGCTGACATCCAACGTCACTCGCCAGGAATCTTTGCTGTCGTCGGTCAAATAGGTTTTTAATCCGCCCTTGGCCGCGATCATGTCATTAATCGGGTCGTTGCCGACCATCATGCAGGTTTGGGGCGGTTCATTGATTTTTCGGCAGATTTCCAGGTAATATTCTATCCGCGGTTTACAAAACGACATATTTTCAATATGGGTCACCAAATCGAAATGAAAATGATCCAACCCGGCCCAGGCCAGGCGTTTCATCTGGACATTTAGAGGAAAGATGGGGTTACTGGCCAGCACCAGCTTTAATCCGGACTGGACAATTTTATGAAAAGTTTCATGAAGATTATCCGGAAGTCTTATGGTTACCTTAATTTCATCATATTCGGTTTCGTAAAAATTCAAAAACCGGTTCCACAGTCTGTCTCGCCGATTCGCAGATTGTTCAGCAAAGGCGTTCATAAAATATTCGGCATTGATCATTTCACCGTTGTTTTGCAATAGAGCATGGGTTGCGCTTATCAGCCGTTTCCGGAAGATATCCGCAGGCATAAGATCCGCAAACCGGGTTTCTATCCTGCGAAAATATTCCTGGTAAAACCTGGATTCGTCAAATAAAATCAGCGTATTGTCTAAATCAAATAGAATTGCCTTCAACATGGCTCAAATCCACCGTTATCCTTGACGGTTTCGTAAAAAGCCCAACTTCTTCGTTGTGCTGCATTTCGTAATCATTCAACGTACGACAAGTACGCCTCATGATTACAAAATTTGCACGCCTTGAATTTGAACTTTTTACGAAACCGTCTAAATCGGACTTTTTAAGAAACCGTTATCCTTATCAGGTTAAAATAAAACACCGTATCATAATCAAAGCAGAGTCATGAATCAATCTTTAATTCCAATAAAAATTTGACAGCTTCTTATTTTTTATGGTATTAAATAAGATAATATAATACCAACTCATACGGCTTTCTAATTCACCGCGTTTTATTCGCTGTTACAATTATTCTTTGCGTGATATTTCTGCTCGTCTCTCTCATACTCAGCATTCTCTGATACAATGATCCGTGCTCATTATTCAACGGAAACGGATAACAAGTCTTTTTGAATTTGAATCTGCCAAGAAGTAATCAATTGCGGTTCTTTATGGTTATAAATTAATTTTTCGTGAATCCTTAGAGGATGATGATGAGAATAGGGTTTATAAAAATGCCGATATCCTGCCCTAAAGGGGCGGTGTTACACCTCTTTAGGGGCAATTTCTTATGCATTGGCGCAGAATCTATTTTTTTAAATTAATTCTTAACTCCATTATGATAGCCACGGGATCTACAGCGAATTTTCTTGCCGGTTCAGTGGTGATCCGGAGAGAAAGGAGGAGCCATGTATATCCAGCAATCAGATCTTTTTTGGGGGTTGAACAGGGATTTTGTGAAAAAAGTTATGAATATCGCAGAAAAAAAATCTTATGGGAAAGGACATTTTCTTTTTCACGAGGGAGATCCCGCCGTCAATTTTTATGTTCTAATCAAAGGACAGGTTAAACTGATGATCGGTGAGACCAGTCAGATGGTTTATACCGTGGATCGTGCCGGAGAGGCTTTTGGCTGGTCGAGTATCATCGAACGGGATACTTATTCTGCATCGGGAGAATGTATGGAAGAAACCATCCTGCAAAAAATTGACAGCAGAGCATTACTAAATATCCTGGAACAAGACCCGGTCAATGGCCTCATTTTCATAAAACGTTTGGCAGGGTTAATCGGAAATCGTTTGGTTTGGAGCTATAAAATGATTACATCTTCATCGCGGGCCGCGGTTTCCATGACCGGAGGTACAGGCCAGATCGAGGTATCCGAAGCCGCTGCATAAGTTTTGATTTTTACTTTCCGGCGCTTAACCGGCTTAAATCAAAATCAGTGCAGTATTTACTGTTTTTAAAAAAGACTGACTGAACTTCCCATTATTCACCGATATAACAAAAGGAGGTCACTATGGCGGTCAAAGTTTTAATCAAGAGAAAAATAAAAGACGGTAAACTTAATGAGGCCTCAAAACTCCTTGTCAAAGCCCGGTACAATGCCATGGGACAGCAGGGTTATATTTCATCCGAGACATTGAGTGGCTGTGTGGATCAAAATAATGTGGTGGTGGTATCCATGTGGCAGAAAATAGAGAATTGGAACCAATGGGAAAAAAGTGAGTTAAGATCGAAAAATGAGGCTGAGTTTGAAACCTTACTTGACGGACCGGTTGAATACGAAACCTATAATTTGGGATTGCAGCTTTAATCGGGCGAATTGCCGGTAAATGTAATTATTTTAAAGCAGTTGTCGGGGCAGGTCATCCCAGCGTTCGGACGGGGTGCTTGCCCTTTTTTGTTTTCACCGGGGCCATGTCCGAAATTAATGATTTCATGAATTCTATCCTAAGGGCTCGGGCAATTGAATTAATGATGATCTCGTAAAAAGTCCGATTTAGAAGGTTTCGTAAAAAGTTCAAATTCAAGGCGTGCAAGTTTTGTAATCATGAGGCGTACTTTTCGTACGTTGAATGATTGCGAAATGCAGCACAACGCAGAAGTTGGACTTTTTACGAGACCGTCAATTAATAAGTCTTTTCATAGAAGCATGTTTATGCTATCACACCCATCATTTTCATCCGGTCCGCCGGTTAAACCGGAAATTTGTTTAACCGGGGTGAATTTATTTCTATTTCACCAGGGCCATTATTTCCTCCGGTGCGTAAGCTCTACCCTCTCTCCGAGCTGTAGGCTCTACGAGCCGGAAGCCGGCCTGTAAGGCCTACGGGCTGGAAGCCAATTGCAGGGCTACTGACCTAGTGTAGATTCAAATTCAACATATTTTAATGAAGAATCCACACCTTGAGGGAATATAAAAGATGAACATCGAACATCGAAAGTTGAACATCGAGTAATGTATTCTACCATTTATAATAAAGACAAAGCGACCCGCCCGCCTCGCCTGAGCGAGCCAACAAAAGGACGAAGGGCATTGAGTACAGCTCGCGATGACGGGCAGGAGCGCCTTCCACATTCGACGTTCGACGTTGAACGTTCGATGTTTACCCGCCTTCGGCGGCGCCAGAGGCGA
>Ga0315535_1000972_pt1 | contig 19649 bp, 19 predicted proteins | sample SalMarSW160220MG_2_FD_203092 | JGI IMG/M metagenome (GOLD analysis project Ga0315535, IMG submission 203092) | Salt marsh sediment microbial communities from the Plum Island Ecosystem LTER, Massachusetts, United States - Salt Marsh Sediment SW1602-20 ... | reverse complement strand
TGCCAGTTCTCATGCATCTGAGAGAGAAATACTCCAAGACGCAACCCTTGAAGGGAATGAGAATCGCTGGTTGTCTCCATGTAACCAAAGAAACTGCAGTATTGGTTGAGACCCTCAGAGCTGCAGGTGCAGAAGTCGCATGGTCAGGTTGTAATCCCCTCTCAACGAATGACAAAGTTGCAGCAGCTCTTGCTGCGAATGATGTGCCAGTCTATGCTTGGTACGGTCTGAATACAGAGGAATACTATTGGTGTATTGAACAGACTCTGAAAATCAAACCCAACCTCACTTTGGATGATGGTGCAGATCTCATTTTCACAATACACAACAAACACGAAGACCTGATTCCACATCTTCATGGAGGTTCTGAAGAAACTACGACTGGAGTCATCAGGATACGAGCCATGGCAGATGATGGAGCACTCAAATACCCAATCATGGCAGTCAACGATGCTGATACAAAACACCTGTTCGACAATGTATATGGGACAGGCCAGAGTGTGATTGATGGTCTCCTAAGAGCATCAGCTATTCTGATCGCAGGAAAGACTTTTGTCATCGGAGGGTACGGATACTGTAGTCGTGGAATGGCTACTCGTGCCAAGGGTATGGGAGCAGATGTTATTGTCACTGAAGTTGACCCCGTACGAGCCTTGCAGGCGAGGATGGATGGATTCCAAGTTATGAAGATGGATGATGCAGCCTCAAAGGGAGATGTATTCCTCACTGCAACAGGAATGAAAGATGTCGTTACCGGTATACATATGTCGAAGATGAAAACGGGTGCAATCATGGGCAATGCAGGTCATTACAATGTTGAAATCAATGAGCCCGATCTTATTGCTCTAAGTAAGACTAAGAAGAGAGTCAGACATGCCTTAGATGAGTATGAAACAAAGGATGGTCGATTCCTGTACCTACTCGGAGAAGGAAGATTAGTCAATCTTGCTGCTGCTGAGGGCCACCCCAGTGTTAGAGAAGCATTCGCTGCTTCCTAAATGGAAAGGTAATGGACCTCAGTTTCGCAAGTCAATTCAATGCAATGATGTGGATGGCAAAGAATGGTAAAGGCCTCAAGCCTGCTGTCTATGAGTTCCCCAAGGAACTTGACAGAGAAACTGCACTCGCCAAACTTGAAACAATGGGGATCTCCATTGACAAGTGGACTGAGGAGCAGGAACGTTACGCCAAGGCATACGCAGAAGGAACATAGAAGATGATGGGGGGACTCGCCCCCTCATCCTCTCATTTTTCGTAGAGCCAGTACCGAATTATTCCAGATTCCCAAGAATTGCCTCTTGGGCCGCTTTCATTGCATCATCTTGTCGTTTACTTAGACTCGAAGCTTGTTTTCTGATATCCTCGAAGAAATCCGCTCTTGCTGAAATTGCGCCTTCAATGAGGGCTGCTGCAGCTTCTGAACGACTCTTGAAAATACCAACAGCCACCATGGAGTCGAGGATGTCAACAACCCGCTTATTCATCCTCGCAACGACGGGAATATCACGATCTCCACCCTCGAATCCATCTGCTGAGATATTCTGTAAGACTCTCTCTCTGAGAGTAGTTCGCTTTGGCTTTTCTTCTTTCGACAATATAACAAACCCGATTCTTAGTTTACTCTTTATGTATTTAAGATTGCGTATCGCGTATCTTATTTACATTTCTATTTCACGAACTGGTCTTTGGGACTAGTTCTTGTATTGTTTCTGTCAACCGCACTCATGCGTTCCTTTCTACCGGCAATTCCAGCTGAAGGATTAGATCTTGCTTTGTGTAGTTGATTGACCTTGGAGTATGTCCAATCAACTAAGTAAATTTCAGCAAAGAGAACAAGAACTACCATTCCAGGAAGGGAAACCAAGGGGACAATTAGCAAAGCTGCAATTGCAATTAAACCACCAAAGGTCTTGCCATATAAGCGTCGATTTCCAGAAGAACTAACTTCCATCTCTTCGTCTTCCCAAGGAACAAGGAACTCTAGTTCCTCTTCTTCCTCTACAAACTCAATTTTTACATCAGTTGTTTCAGTTTCAATTTCCGATTCAACAACACGTTCCATTTTATTCACCTTTTTTTGCAACACGTTTCTCGTTTTACGTATCACGTATCGCGTATAATGTATACTCGGCATTTCTATATATGTGTTGTCTCTTTGATTAATAGAACAATTAAACTGAGGAAACTTCTGGAGGGAGTGTCTTCTCGTGGAACCAATGGGGATCATCACTAAGTACTATCCATTCGTAGATGAAGAAACTAAGTCAATACTTGACACACTCATGGAGGGGGCAAGTAGCTACTACGACTTCGTGCAACGATTGAGTGCCTTTGTTCTTGAGAATGAAGTTCCTGTCAATCTAGCCTATATTGCAGCTGTTCAAGCATGGTGGTGTCGAATTGAGGACAAGAAGGAGCTAATTCAAGAGAAGTACAAAGATGTGCTTTGCATAAGGCCATGGGGGTATGCTCATGCCTCTGCTGAGAGTGATCAGATACGTTTTCACGACAGCGTTGTTACAGCAATAGAGAACTTAACGCAGGAATCTGTTGATGATTGGATCCTGACAGAACTTCACCTCCTGCATGCACACTATCATTTCCCTATGTTTGGTGGCATTCCAAGTCTACTTGAACCAGTCGAAAAGGCAAGAGAACTGATAGCTGCTAACTCTCTTCTGAGATGTTTTAAAGCCCAAGCCTATTTCTTTGATGGATGGTCAAAAAGAGTTGAGGGGAACATAGATAGCTCAGTTGCTACTTACAAAAGAGGCTTAGAGCTTGCAGAATCTCATGATGACTCCCTACATCGATACATGAACCTGGGGGGTCTAGGAGATGTTTTGAAAAACGTCAGTATTAAGGAAGCTGCAGCCCGATTCGAAGAGTCCTACTCTGTTGTTCAAGACCTTGAAGTGCCCTATCTTGAAAGTGATGTTCTGTATGACTCGGGTCTTGTGTTTGAAGTAGCAGGTGAATACGATCTCGCTATGGCAAGCTATCTTGAATCATTGAAGGCTTTTGAATTCAATGAAAGTGAAAACGACCAATCCTTGCTATTGATAAGAGTCCATATATTAATGGGTAATAGTCAGCGAGCTCTGGAAATGATCAACCGATATATTGAGGAGTCTAGCAATCTTGAAACTATGGTATTTCAACTTTTGAAGGCTTGGGCGTTAGCATTGACGGACAAGTTGGGTGATGCTGAACGTACTCTAGAAACTGTATACTCAATGATGATAAAATCCGGGTTTGAACAGATTTTGGGAGACTACTATCATATCTCAGGAGTAATCGAGCTGAAGAGAGGCAATTTCTTAGAAGCATTAGATCTAATTGAGAAGGCATGGAAAATCGCAGAAAGAGTGCCTTCGGGATTAAATCAAAATCGAGCTCTTCTTGATCTGGCACGAGCTGAGATAATGCTTTCCAGTCAATCGAAAGATACCACGAAAATTGTTGCTCCAGGAGAGTGGCTTTGCAAACTTGAGAAGTTTGCGACAGAACGTGAATTAACTGGAATCAGAATGCAAGCGGCATTACTCAAGTCAGAATTCTATCAGATTCATGACCAACTCAAAAATGCTCAAGCCGTTCTTCGGGATGCTTTAGATATCACAGATTCACCAGGTGTTGTAACACTCCGAAAGAAAATTGCCAAAAGAATCCTGGAAATTGATCAACTAATACAGGATGAGGAGCTAGTTTCGTGAAGCCAATGTGGATTATCAAGCAATACTCCCCCTTTATCGATGAAGACTCACAGACCACACTCAGTAAGCTAGTGGGTGATTCAACCAGTTACTATGACTTCATACACCGAATTGTTGATTCTGTTCTTGAAAACGAATCTTCTGTCGATTTAGTTTTCATTGCCGCATCTCACGCATGGCAAATCAAGGAAAGAAAACTTACTGATACAATAGCAGCGAAATACGGGCACTTGGTGTGCATCAGACCATGGTGTCATGTACATGGCGTTTCTCAATTCTACCAATTGGATTTACAGCAACAAATCAAGAGTGACTTGGACCACCTGATTGAATCTTCGGTCGATGATTGGATGGTGTTAGAGCTGCTCCTGTGGAACTCCTTTGATGTCTATTCCCATCTTGAAGCAACACGCAAACTCTCCACAGCAGAAGATATCATGAATCGGAATCCAGATTTGAAGTGCTTTGAGTATCTGTATTATACTGCTAGGGGCTTATCTAGATGGCAAGAGGGTTTCTCTTCTGAAAATATTGAACTCTCCCAAAAAGCAGTCGAGGTTGCTAGACTGCAGCAGAACGCTTTCGGAGAACTATGGGGTCTTCTGAACGGAGCAAACACCATGAAAAGTTACGACCTGAGTAAGAGCTTTGAGATGTTTGAGAAGGCGTACCAAATCGCTCAAGATCTGGAGGTTCCTTTCATAATTGCAGACTTGCTTAGTGATTACTCCATGGCCTACGAAATGTCAGGTGAATATGATTTGGCCATATCGAGTCAGCTTGAGGGTCAGAGATTGTATAACGAAGGAGGTATGGAAATTCCTTACATGATTACCTCTAGGATCTATGCTGCATTGGGGGATGGTCAAAAGTCTCTCGAATGGGCCAATCGGGCAATAGAACACAACCCCTCGTATGGACTGCTGCATCTAAGGAAAGCTCAATCTCTAATCATCTTAAATCGACTTGATGAAGCCGAAGAAATCTTGAATGTTGCCAGCAAAATTTCACTCAAGACCGGGCTTGACCGCAGTGTAGCTAGATATAGCATGGCATTAGGTCAGTTCGAGATGGCAAAGGGTGAATTGCTCACTGCTATGACAACTCTCGAACAGGCATATGAGATATCCTCTCGAATGAGAGATGGAACTACATTGAATGAAGTGATGATATCCCTTGCCAAAGTAGAACTAGCTCAACGGATTCAATCTAAAACAAGTGATGTTGCGGGTCCTGGTAAATGGCTGTCAGCTCTTGAAGACCATGCAGACAAGCATAACCTACCTGGCATATCAATGCAAGCGGCTATCCTTAAGGCGGAGTTGTTCCAAAGCCAAGGACAACTCAAGGATGCATCCGAAACGCTTCAACAAGCACTTGAGATATCTGACTCCCCAGGTGTTAGTACTCTGAAGAAGAAAATAACAATTAGAATTCAAGAGCTGAAACAGCTCCTATCTGATGAGGAGAGGGTATCTTGAAACCAATGGGAACTATCACAAAGTACTATCCATTCATAGATGAAGAATCCAAGACAATGCTGGATTCTCTCATGGAGGAGTCAAGTAGTTACTACGATTTTGTGCAACGATTGAGTGCCTTCGTTCTTGAAAACGAGGTTCCTGTCAATTTAGCTTATCTTGCTGCAGTTCATGCGTGGTGGTGCAGAGCAGAAGAGCTCAAGGGTCTAATTCAGGAGAAGTATGAGGATGTGCCTTGTGTAAGACCTTGGCAGTATCCTCACAATTCTGTGGAATCTCATCAATTGCAGTATCATGACTCTGTCGTTGAAGACATTGAGAAAGTCATGAGCTCATCTCCTGAAGATTGGATGAAAATGGAGCTTCACCTTCTTCACACTTTTTATCATTGGCCTCTTGGTGAGCTCACAAGTTACTACGAATCTCTTGAGAAAGCAAAGAGCTTGATAGATACTAATCCCCGTTTGAACTGTTTTGAACCTCTAATTTGTGCATTCGAAGGGATTGCAAAACTAAGAGAAGCTTACGTAAAGGAGTCGCTCGCAATCATTCAACGAGGAAAAGAACTTGCTGAGGTGTATGATGAATCATTATACAAGTACATGAACATGCTTCAAAAGGGGAACATCTTGAGGACCTTCAATGTTCAGGACGCATTAGCACTGTTCGAAGATCTCTATAATCTAGCTCAGGACCTCGAAGTACCATATTTCACAGGTGAAGTCCTGAACGATTCAGCAATTGTATTCGAAGCAGCTGGGGAGTATGATCTCGCAATTTCATGCCATCTTGAGAAAATGAAAGTATTGGGAATAACTGATATCCCAGAGCCATTTTCTTCCAGAATATATTCCACTTTGGGTGATGGTCAGAAAGCTCTTGAAGTGATTGAAAGACATTTCAATTATGCAGAACCATTTGATTCTCCATTATTTTATTTCTGGAAAGCTTGGGCGTTAGCACTAGTGAACAAGCTGGAAGAAGCAGAACGAACTCTAGATACTGCACACTCACTGATAGCCAAAACCGGGTCGGAAGGTACTTTGGGAAACTACTATCATTGTTTAGGAGTTCTCGAACTAAGAAGAGGGAATTTACTAGCCGCATTAGATATCATTGAAAAAGCATGGGACATCGCAGAACGGGTATCTTCGGGTACAAATCAAAACCGTGCGCTTCTAGACCTTGTACGAGTGGAGATTGCACTTGATAAACAATCGATAGATGAAATCAAGATTGCTACTCCAGGTAAGTGGCTCTCCAAGCTTGAGAAGTTTGCTACAGAACGTGAATTGACTGGAATCAGAATGCAAGCGGCATTACTCAAGTCAGAACTCTATCAGAATCATGGGCAACTCAAAGACGCTCAATCAATACTTCTGGATGCATTGAGTATATCAGACTCCCTTGGTGTTGTTACTCTCAGAAAAATGATCAAGGAAAGACTCAGTGACCTGAGTCATCTTATCAAAGAAGCTGAGATTTCGACTGATAAGAGAAAGAGTATATGATCCTTCGATTGCGATATTGCTCAATAGAAGATGATATGGAGAGATAACCCACATTGCTCCGACTATTTGTCATTCAGCCTATGACTTGGAAGCCTTGTCTATTTTGTCTTTAATTTCAAAAGATTCAGACATCTCAAGGATGGGAGTGAATGTAAAATCAGAATCCTCGTAGAAAAGTGCCATGGCAGCCAAGGTTTCAGCATTTTCAGTTTTAAATAGCTGGAAGCCACCTTCAATGTTAGCATAGAGATATGCTGGGGAAAATGACTTTCCACCTGGTAGTCCTGCTTTTACAGCCTTCTCAAACATCTTATTGAAATCCTCAATTTTTTTCTAAACGTTGCCAGGATATTGCTTAAGTATGTCAGCCATCTCTTGCAGTCGTTTGTCGACTCTCCCATATACCGTGTCTTCTTCGAATGATCCGTCAGGTAACCTTTTCCCAGCCTTCATTCCAGTGAGGAGTTCAATCCCTTCGGCGATTGAGCCAACAGCGAAGATATGGAACTTTCCTGATTTGACAGCTTCGACAATCTCCTCTTTCAACATCAGATTCTGCACATTACTCTCTGGAATCATCACGCCCTGAATACCGGTAAATCCATTGATTTTACATACCTCAAAGAAACCTTCTATCTTCTCATTGACTCCACCAATTGCTTGAACCTCTCCCTTCTGATTGACCGACCCAGTCATTGCGATATACTGTTTTATGGGCAATTCAGAGAGTTCTGACAGGATGGCGTAGAGCTCTGTACTGGAGGCGCTATCCCCATCCACTCCAGAATAGCTCTGTTCGAACGCGAGTTTTGCTGTCAGACCTAGTGGTTTATTGTATGCGAAAAGCTGAGAAAGAAAACCACTGATAATCATCACCCCTTTCGTATGAGTCGAACCACCCAAGCTTGCTTCCCGCTCAATATCGACAAGACCTTGTCTACCGATGCCAACACTAGCAGTAATCCTAGATGGAATTCCGAAAGCCAAATCACCATAACTTATCACTGCAAGACCATTTACTTGTCCTATTTTTTCACCTTTCACATCAATGAGAGTTATTCTACGGGCAATCATCTCTTGAATCCGCTCTTGGATAAGATTTGAACGGTATATTTTTTCTTCAATAGCTTTATCGATATGTGCATCAGTAATATGCTTGGCACCATCTTTTTCTGCATAGAATGAAGCCTCACGGACTACATCTATAACATCTGCAAACTTAGTAGACATTTTATGCTGGTCTTCAGCTAACCTCGAACTGTATTCAATTACCTTACCAATTGCTTTGACTGTTAGGTGTTTTAGTTGCTCCTTGTTACAAACAGTTGTAATGGCTGCAACATATTTGTGGATATTTTCCTCATTTCGATCCATCGAACTATCAAAATGAGCTTTAACCTTGAATAGCTCCTTGAAATCAGGATCCTTTGTATAGAGAGTTTCATAGATTTCTGAGTCTCCAATAAGAACGACCTTTATTTTGAGTTTTATTGGATCGGGCTTTAGGCTTCTAGCTGAGATTACACCAGAAGAATCTGCTGTATCTTCGATTGTGATTTCACCATTCTTTAGGGCTCTCTTGAGACTTTCATATGCTGGTGGTGCTGCTAGTAGCTCTTGTATTGGTATCATGAGATACCCACCATTCGCTTTATGCAGACTTCCAGGACGAATCATTGTGAAATCAGTTGATAGGACTCCAAACTTCGCTTCCTTTTCAGCTTGGCCAAAGAGATTGAGATATGTAGGATTCAACTCAATAACAACAGGTGCACCGGTAAGTTCTTGATTGTTGACAAGAATATTGACTTCATATTTTCTAAAGAATTGCTCCACAGCTATTTGAACTTCAGGAGAAGTTGGAGTGTCATCAGAAGCTGGCATGAATGCATCCAAATTGTCAAGAATGTCATCCTCAACCAGCTCGATGTATTCGACCACCTTTGGAATTTCTGAGAATTTTTGTTTAAGGTAAGTCACATGGTGATCTATAGCAAATGATGCAACTTTGCGATTCAATTGTTCAAGTGCAACCTTAGTTTTTGCATCTAATTCCCTCAGCTGCCGCATCGTATTTCTCAGATCTCCCTCAAGTTCCTCTTGATCTTTGTTAATCTTGAGAAGATTCTCAGGACTGAGAGATGCAATATCTTGTTGTTCCATTGGTCTGCCTTCAAGTGTGGGAACAACCAATAGACCACTCTGAGAACTTTGAACAGCAAACCCCTTTTTCGCAGCGATTTTACTTATTTCAGAAATTAGACTGTCACGCTGTTCCTGTGCTGACTTCATCGCTACCTGATATCGATGAGCATAATCATCACTCTGAAAGGCTTCAGGGAGAACCTTCCTTATGTTTTCTATTAGGTCACCCATTTCTTTCTTGAGAATCGCTGCCTGACCTTGTGGTAGTTCTATAGCATGAGGTTCTGAACGATTTTTGAAATTATGAATATAGCACCAATCATTCGGTTGAGATTTGGATAGAGCTGATTGTTCCAGGTAAGCTTTCACAGTAGTAGTTTTTCCAGTACCTGGTTGCCCTGCGGCATAAATATTGAAACCAAGTTTGTTAATCTCTAGTCCAAAGCTAAGGGCTTGCAATGCACGAGCTTGTCCAATTATCTCATCAAGTGGTGATATTTCAGCAGTCGTTTTATACAATAGCTTACTTGTATCAAATAATAACCTGATTTCTTCAGGTTTCAATTCTCTCGACATTTTTCTCAGGTTTAACTAACATCATTTGAAAATAAGGTGTTACTTATGGCACAGAATAGAATCAAAGAATGTGATAATTCCTGTAATTAATTTAAACCTATTAAAAAAACTAATTAGCAATTTGTGATAATAACAACCAATTAATGATGGAATAAATCTAATCATAATGGAGACTAGCGGTTGTGAAACCTCGCACAATTATATACTATATTGTTGGCATTCTCCTAGTTACAATACTTCTCTCAATTCCATTTTATCAGCTTGTAGATGAAAATCATAAAGTAAGATATTCTTCAAACGAAGAAAATAGAATTGAAATCACCTTTGGAGGGCCAAGAATAACATGGGTCATCGTTGAGTGCAATGTGACAGCCGAGATTCATTTCATGTATCCTGACGGGACGTGGGTAGCACAACACAATGTTCTCCTTGTATCAATCCAATCGACAAATGCAAGATTCAATTACAATAGTAATTATTCAACGACCGTAGTTGAAATCACAAGCGAAGAACCCTTTGTTGCAGATATAACATACACATATCCAGTTGTTATGAAAATGAGCTATTTTGAAAGAGCGTTCTATACACTCGGGATAATACATTAGAATTGCATGATTAACTAAGCCTAAGCTTGAATGTTTTTTCAAATTTCGCAACTTTAGGTGCAATTACATAGCGGCAATATCCCTGATTGGGATTATTCTTGAAATAGTTCTGATGATAGTCTTCAGCAGGATAGAACTTGTCAAAGGCAGTTATCTCTGTCACAATTGGCTTCTTCCATTTTCCGCTAGCATCATTCTCACGCTTTACTCGTTCTGCGATCTCTCTCTGCTCTTCAGAATGATAGAAAATAGCAGACCTATACTGCGGGCCATAATCATTACCCTGACGATTGAGTGTAGTGGGATCATGAGTTTCAAAGAATACTTCTACCAGATCCTCAAATGAAATTTGACCAGAATCAAACTCAATCTGACAGACTTCAGCATGACCTGTAGTGCCGGTGACTACTTGTTCATAAGAGGGATTCTCCACATGACCACCAGAAAAACCGGACACGACAGATTTTACACCTTTCAATTGTTGAAACACTGCTTCAGTGCACCAAAAACATCCTGTTCCAAATGTAGCAATTCCCATACGATTTTAATTATTTTGAATCCTAATCAAGAGCTAGAAAGTGGCAAATTAATTTCAATGATAACATGGTGGATAGTCATGGAAATTCTGGTGGTCAACGGTAGCCCAAGAAAAGGTGGTAACACAGAGATTCTTCTAGATGCGTTGATATCTGGAGCACAAGAAGCTGGAGCAACAATCACGAATGTGAAACTTAGAAACCTAAAGGTATCACCTTGTCGAGCATGTGATTCATGCAAACGTATTGGGAAATGTATTCAAAAAGATGATATGCCAGAATTGGTATCAAAGATGGAACAGAGTGAAGTCTGGATATTAGGCACTCCAGTTTATTGGTGGGGACCAACTGCACAGATTAAGGCATTCATTGATCGTTGGTACGGAATTAATCGAGATGTTTTCAAAGGTCGCAAAGCTGTTCTAGTTGTACTCTTTGAGTCTAGCAATCCTAAAACAGCTCGACACGTTTTAGGAATGTTTGAAGATATTTTTGCGTATCTTGAGATGAAGCAAATTGGTACTATTCTCGTTCTAGGAGTACTTGAACGAGGAGAGGTCAAGAAACACTCTGATTTTCTCGAGGAAGCCACACAATTAGGAATATCAATTGCAGGCTAATCAAGTGATTTTGAAGAAGTTTTCCTAGTAGGAAGGAATACAACTAATTCTTTACACCTATGAAGAGACCTTCTTTCATCAAACCGGGTTCGACAAACTTTGCAGAAAGACCACTTTCCTCCATGAGTGAAAGGAACGTGCTTCTTGGAAACGCTGCCATAGGACTTGGATCAACAAAATGCTCAGTGCCATTTTTAGATGTTGTAACTAAGAAATGAAAATCCAGATAGACCATATCGCCTTCTCTCCTACTACGATTAGCTCTTGCTATCTTGATTTCTGGAAGGTCCAGACTGATGAGCCCCATGGATCCATCACGTACTGTTTCCTTCGTGAACATAGGTTCTATGATAATGACTCCTCCATGATTGGTATGTTTTGAGAAGGTACTGATTGCTTGAGCTAATTCATCTTCTAGTGTTAGGTATCCTATGGACCCGAATAAACAGGTGATTACATCGAACTTCTGACCAATATCCATACTAATCATATTGCCTTGAACGAACTTAATATCGGGACACTTTTTTTTTGCTATAGATAGCATTTCGCTACTCAAATCAAATCCCATTGCATCATATTTATCCATAAGATGCATAATGTGAGTGCCAGTTCCACAGGCGACATCCAGCCATCGGTTACTGTCGGATATTTTGTGTTCTTGGATGATGTCATGTAACTTCCGAGAATTTCCTTCGTAGTCTACCCACGCGTACATATTATCATAGTACTTGGCTAATTTTGTATAGAAATCTGTCATTGCTCATCGTATAAATGAATTCGAACATAAATCATACGAAGACTGAGTTCTATCTAGAAGACACATCTTCATTGATTCCTACTTGCTTTGGGTTCAGTTGATCGTACAACATCCGAACTATGTACGCCCCAAAACCTAGTAGACCAAGAAAGACACACACATCGTAAACGAATGCTAAATGGAAGATGCCAACAAATGGGTTGCCTAATAATGGGTAGAATGGATTCATCTCACCATAGATAAACGAGTCAAGAAAAACATGAAAGTATGTACCGATAATACTTGCAGGAAAGATATGACGAAAAGATGAATCCTGATGCAAACCAAAGAGCGATACAAGCTTATTGAGATGTTGTCGAAGTGGATAGATTGCGGCTGAAAGAATGCAGGCAATAATCGTAGCTCCTAGGTATGAGTGAAAGAACCCATGCAATTGAAACGGAAGTTGTAACATCAAAATTGTTAGGGGTTCTATGTCAAGAATCACACTTGCCACCATCACTGTTGAAAAATCAATATACGGAAAAAAAACTACACCAAGAAACAATCCGGGTCCGAAATGATAAGGAGTGAACGGCATTATTCAATCACGAGATAGTAATGAACTCACTCATATAAGTGGCGGGACCTTATGAGATGTGTACTAAAGCAGGAGCTAGTTATTGCTCTAGGGCATCTAGGTTTTCTTCAACTTCGCAATCTTCTGAATTTTCCTCAGGAACTAAGCTTACAAAATTACTACCATAACTATCTTCGTGGATTCGAATCATTGAAATCCAACCCATTGGAATAATACTGGAGTGGACAGGTCTCCTAGGTCCAACCATGAAATAATCCTCTCCAACATAGATGATTCGAACTCCGTGAGTTTCTGCAACCATTTCATCTCTATCATCTGCATGGCCATATGCACTGGAACAGAGATAGACATCCACAACACTCTCTGCTTCAGCGAGATAATTCAACATTTCTTTCCAATCTTTTCCAAACTCAAGCGTGCTTTTCGCGGCGTCCATAAAATTTTGACCTCCAGTCTTGGTGTTTTCATGATATTATCCGTATTGAACATATAAGACCTCAGAGATTTAACCAAGAAATTCCAAAATATAGCACCACGTGGTAAATATTGCCTCTAATCAAGGGGGAAGAATTGAAGGGAAGTGATTCTCATCAGGAGGCCTTTTTATTTCGCATCTATTTATGTTTCAAAATCTTCCCTGTCAGCAAATTGATGTCTGATCCAATCTATTGGTGCACGCAATGCGAGCCGAGGACCAGAAAATCGCATAACTCGTCGAATCTCTTCACGCTTTGTATGATTATAACAATGTGTGGGACATTTCCGACATGTTGGCTTATCCTCTTGATACTGACAGTGTTCCAATCTAAGATGTGAATATTCTAACAAGCTTTGGCATTCTGGGCAGAGAGTGTCCCGGGGAAACCTATGTTTCTTCTCACAGTATAGACAAATCAGTTTCTCAACAGTTTCCTTCTCTCTCAGAATTTTAGTACCGATATTGGAAGAGTTTGATTCATCGTTCATGTTAATGACACCAATGTGATTATGAATTGTGATGGAGGATGTTATTTCAGGAGTGAGATAGTAACATCCGATAAGACAACCCTTAAGATATGTTCGACTTCGCAGCTCTCAGCTGCATGCCGAGGTGATCGTATGGTCCAATATTGTCCTATGGTCAAGGGTTCCTGTCGCGGAAAATCCTGCGATTTCTGGGCGAGGATAAAGATACGTAAACTCCCCCTAAATGAATTGGTTTTGAGTATCAAAGAATCTCTCGTGGAATGCAAAGCTGAAAACTCAATGTCAATAGACGAAGCGATACGAGAATATTGGGCACAGATTGGCATAAAGAACATGGATAGAGTATGCGAGGAAGAGCCAGACCTCTGCACAAAAATGATGGATGCCGAGGTCTTGGCAAAGAAATGATTTGCACTAGCTAAATTCAGCTGGTACAGGTATCATATTCCCTCTATTGATAATCCATTTCGGATCAAGTGCTAATTTCACGGCCTGCATCTCAGAGATACCGCTTGCACCATACATCACTTCAAGGAACGCTCGCTTGAGCTTTCCAATACCATGCTCAGCAGCTACAGTTCCTCCAAGCTCGACAGCTCTCTTTGCGAAGGTCATGTAATTATTCATTCCCTGGTCAACCTCCTCATTATTTCGAGGAATCATATTGACATGAAGATGATTATTGCCGATATGGCCAAAAATGACGTATTCCATTCCTTGCTCTTCAAGCGTCGAACGATAGAACTTGAGATAGCCCCGAAGTGCTTCGTCAGGTACTGCCATATCTGTACCAATTTTATGCACTTTGTGATACTCTGCTTTCCTTTGAGCAATCAGTCCATTGACTGTTTCAGGAATAAAGTGACGAACTGTTTTCATTTTTTCTAACTCAGTCCAATCCAAACCAGCCCAGCTAGATTCAGAAGATGTGTTATTCTTATTGAGAACCATCTCAAGAGCCATAATCAACTCCTCCATCTGCTCTTCGGTATATGAGAATTCAAAGAATATAATGGCCGTCGTATCATCCTTCATCGCTGGAACAGTGATTCCCGCAGAACTTGCCTTTTCCTTGATCATTTCGATTGCATTAGGTCCAAAGTATTCGATGAAATCCATCTTCACGATTGATTCTGAACTTCTAATATCATAGACAAAATTCACAGCATCTTCCTCACTCGGGAAAAACGCCATCACAGTCATGATGTTCGCAGGCAATTTTTGGAGCCCAAGTTCAACTAAAGTGATGACACCTAGAATTCCCTCGGAACCAATGAACAAATCAATAAGATCCATATCGGGTTTTGCAAAGAGCCCTGCAGCATTCTTTGTTTTTGGCATCTTATATCTCGGAACAGTGACCTCGACTTCAGTACTATTACTCAGCGTGATGACAAATTTCCCATCTTTAGAAATTACATCGCCCCGTTTGATATCAAGTATATCACCATTAGCAAGAACCACTCGGATACGATAGACCCAATCTCGTACTGCACCGTACTTGAATGTCTTTGCACCTGATGCATTACATGCAACAATACCTCCCATCCATGCACTCATCTCAGTAGGATCGACTGGGAAAGTGAATGTTTCAGACTCTTCCAAGAAGTTGGAAAGAACTGCTTGCTGCTTTTCAGAGCCTTTGTTTTCAAGCTCACGAAGGTTCTTTGTGGTAACTGTTTTTACAAGGTCTTCGAGGGTTACACCTGCATCTGCAGCGATGGAATAGATTTCTTCGGCGACAATGTAATCCATGTAATGAAGGTTAGTCATCTTCTCAAGATTCATTGCAAGACCGCCAAGTGGAACAGCAGCTCCTGTCAAACCGGTTCTTCCACCCTGAATGGTCACAGGCGTACCAGATTCAAAAGCAATCTTCATGAGCCCAGCTACTTCAGCCTCATCAGAGGGAAAAACAATCTTCTCAGCAGTTCCATCAAAGGAGTGGCTTTCATCATCAAGATAGAGAGCATAAGTGTCAGTAATTTCAGATTGATCAGTCACCATCTTGACCTGTGAGAGATCTATATCATCGGATTTTAGGGCAACTATGCGATTAGTCATTCTACTCGCTCCTCTTGATCAGGGAAAATAGCACAACAATATCAAGGATTTGGTCTAGTAAATGCGACTACCCTTTTAAGAACAGAGTAAACAGTCAAATAAACTCACACCAATTTCATGATTTGAGAGAAGTAAATTGAGAATTGCAGCTATATCAGATCTACACGTGCTTCCTGATGGCAGTGATAGACAACTCCTTGAAAGTATCAAACAAAGAGTGGAAACCTTGGATCCGGATGTCTTTATCATTGCTGGCGATATTAGCGATCGTCTTGATATTTTATCTGACTCACTATCACGACTGAGTGTTGATTCGTGTGCCAATCTCTATGTAGCTGGAAATCATGATATTTGGTTCGAAGAGGGGAAGAGTCCAAGTTCTCTTGAAAAGTATTCAAAATATATGAATGAAATCTGTAGTAATAATGGTTTCACACATCTTCCAGACCATCCTTTCATTAGTGGAAATATTGCATTCGTTGGTAGTATGGGGTGGTATGATTACACTTTCCGACGGCCAGATTTAGATATCTCGATAGAACATTATGAACAGAAAGAATACCTCGGTGCAGTTTGGTACGATTTATTCAAAATCGACTGGGGTTACAACGATGTTGAAGCAACCGACCTACTTAATCGAAAATTGGAGTACGACCTATCAACACTTCCAAAGAGCATTACCCAGATTGTGTATGTTTCGCACCATCTACCTTTTCAAGAATTGACAATCTATAAGAATCGACTTCCATGGGATTTTCATAGTGCATTTATGGGTGCGCAAAGTACTGGCAGAATCTTAGAGAATGATGGAAGAATAGCTCTATCAATATCGGGACACAGTCACATCAGAAACATAGCCACAATTGGAAAAATAACTGCATTGAGTGTACCCCTCGGATACGGTCGACCAAGTCTCGACAAGCTTGATGATTTTGTTAGAGACGCTGTAGCAGTTATAGAAATCACAGAACAAGGTATTAACATCCTGGATTTTGTGAGAGGAGACCTTTGTGCAAATCTTGACTACGTTGCTTCAAGATACCAATTTGACTCGACAGATTAATGAGCAGGAAACCACTTACATCAAACACTCTGCATTACATTGTAGACAGAAAAAACAACGATGTGACTCAAACTATGAAGAGACCTGGCTGGGAAATCATTGCTTCAATTAGTATGGTCTTAGTATTTATTGTTTCAATGTATCTAACAGTGGTTTCGCAGAATCTAGGTGGAGCAATTCTTGTAGTCTTCATTGGAACGTATCTGCTCATCTCCACAGAGAAAGTAAATCGTACTGCAATGTCATTACTAGGAATGGCACTTGCTGGTGTAATCCTCTTCGTTGGTTCTCAAATTGGACTTTTTAGTGTCCCACCAGAATTTGTAGGACATGAATTTGCATTCTTTGTAAATCATGTTGATTGGACCACAATAATCTTCATTATTGCTATGAGCATCATAGTATCCGTTGCAGCAGCATCAGGACTATTCCAATATATCGCACTAAGAATAGCAGCTACGAGTGGAGGAGATCACAAAACACTCTTCATTACTTTCATGATTTTTGTATCAGGGGTTAGCTTGTTCTTTGATACTGTTTCCACCATGCTCATCGCGGCACCTCTTACCATTGAAATTTGCAAGGCTCTTGAGATTGATTTCAAACCGTTTCTTATTTCTGAGGCTATTGTATGCAATTTTTCATCCATCCCATCAATTGTTGGAGCAGTACCTAATCTTGTAATTGCAGGTGTGACAGGCCTAGATCCTGGTTTTCTCTTCGTCGTTTTCATGCCTCTTTCCATAATCCTGTTTCTGGTCAGTCTACCAATCTTATTGCGGTGGTATGGTTCTACATTTGGAACTACAGAAGAGCTTCGTGTAGATGCCGTCTTTTCTATTGACCCAGCTACAATGATTAAAGATAGATGGGATTTCAATATCTCAGCCGCTGCAATAATTTTCCTCGTGATTGGTTTTGCCCTCGGTCCAAGTTTAGGTCTAGTTCCACCTATGGTTGCACTTGTGGTTGCAGGCTTTCTCCTCTTGTTGGCTCATGAACGTGCTAATGAATTTCTAAACAAAGTTGGATGGACCACTGTCTTCTTTCTTGTGGGACTGTTTGGGTTGGTTGGTGCACTTGAATTGACAGGTCTCATAGATGCGCTCGCTGCTGCAATCGCACCAATTATAGGTGATAATGCTAGTTTTGCAACAGTATTTCTCATCTGGATTCCAGCAATGCTTTCCGCGTTCTTGGATAATCTGCCAGTATCAGCAGTACTAGCACCAATAGCTGTTGCATTTGCTGATGTGAGCCCAGTTCTTCCTCTTGCACTTATCTTTGCAGTTAACATTGGAGGCTATATCTTCACACCACTAGGTTCACCAGCAAATATGGTTGCTATAGGATTGTCAGAAGCTGAACATAATCCCATTCCATTCATTGAATTTATGAAGATTGGAACCATTTTAGGACTAATTCACCTTACCATAGGAAGTGTGTACTTAGTCTTAGTCAATAATATCCTAACTTTACTAAGTGTATAGTTATTATTAAGAGCATCATAGTTAGAAGACCAATTATCTAGAATAGTCACTAATAATTCAACGAAAACAAATGGATGGTGCGAGATTATGCAAGAACCTGTAGGAACTCTAGTACTTGTGGTCTTCATTGGTACATACTTAGTAATCTCTAGTGAGAAAGTCAACCGTGCTGCAACTTCCATGGTAGGAATGGGTATCGCGGGATTAGTTCTGTGGGGATTTGGTACTGATTTCAATACTTTAGTGGAGAGTATTGAATGGAGTACAATACTCTTCATTGTTTCAATGATGGCGATTGTTTCTGTTGCAGGTCATTCTGGGATGTTTCAATATCTTGCATTAACATTAGCAAAGCCAACTGGTGGAAATACGCGTCGTTTATTCATGGTCTTCATAGTGTTCATCTTCATAATTTCTTTCGTCTTCGATACGACATCAACAATGTTGATAATGGGACCTCTAACCATTGAAGTATGCAAGGCGTTGGAGGTCGATTTCAAACCATTCCTTATCGCAGAAGCTGTGACATCTAACTATGCATCAATACCATCCATTGTTGGAGCTGTACCAAATCTAGTAATTGCAGAAGAGGTTTTTAATTCAGGCATCACGGGTTTTGATGGAGGTATCCTCTTTGTTCTTATGATGCCTCTTGCAATCATTCTTCTTGTTGTCACTCTGTTTATTCTATTAAGGACATTTAAAAATCAACTTCATGATAGTAGCGAAGAAACCGCGGACGATGTCTTCACCGTGGCACCACAACATATGATACGCTCTCGAAGCGATTTCTATCTTTCAATCGTAGCGATAGCAATTCTTGCACTTGCATTTACATTTGGGCAAGGATCAGGACTTGAACCACCACTTGTTGCGATTATTGTCGCATTCCTAGTATTGATAATGACTCGAGAACGAGTAGAGAACATTCTCTCAGAAATCAACTGGAAAACTGTATTCTTTCTTATAGGAATATTCGGACTAGTAGCTGCACTGAAGATAGTAGGTTTTATTGATGATATTGGAGCGGGAGTAGGTGCAATTGTATCGGGAAATATTGGTGGCGCAGTTGCCTTTCTTGTCTGGGTTCCAGCCGCGCTTTCAGCAGTAATCGATAATATACCGGTTTCAATTGTTCTCGCGCCAATAGCCTCCAGTTTAGCTGTACTTACACCTGTCTTTCCAGCAATTCTAGTATTTGCTGTGAATGTTGGTGGATATCTACTCCCAATTGGAGCGCCTGCGAATTTGCTCGCAATGGCTATGTCTGAGGATGAAGACGACCCGATTAGTTTCAAGATGTTTGGCAAGATTGCAACGCCTCTGGCAATAATCCATCTTTTCATCGGGACCGGATGGTTCTTCTTGATGACTTTGTTGTTCTAAATTAATAAGGGGTGGCGTCTGGCACCCGCTCATTGGCCGCCGGGAGGACGACACTACGGAAACTAGACGCCAAATATTAGTTGCAAAATCCACTTAACTATCTTTAGTCACTATCAAAAATGCGCATTTTGATGTTTCCATCCCTATGTCAAA
>Ga0315535_1000971_pt1 | contig 19651 bp, 19 predicted proteins | sample SalMarSW160220MG_2_FD_203092 | JGI IMG/M metagenome (GOLD analysis project Ga0315535, IMG submission 203092) | Salt marsh sediment microbial communities from the Plum Island Ecosystem LTER, Massachusetts, United States - Salt Marsh Sediment SW1602-20 ... | reverse complement strand
CATAGCGGGCGATGTCAATCAACTTGGCGATCTTTTCCCGTTCCACGGGCCTTTTCTTGTAGGTACGGATGGATCTCCTGAAACGCAGAAAATGTTCCACCCACTCCGGGTCCGGCAGCAGTTCTTTCCGGGCAGGAGGACATTGTTCGGGACTCATGGCTTCATGCGTAAGTGCCCCATACGGACAGACCGCAACACAATGACCGCATTGTATACAGAAATCCTCGGCACGGTGAACCGGCACGGGAAGTGCATCTTTGTCTTTCATCGCGATGATCCGTGCAGGGCACTCGTCCACGCAGATTCCGTCTTTTTTGCATTTTTCACTATCCACCACAAAGAGGCTCATTGAGTTCTCCTTTCCTTTCGCCTTATTCGAAACAGCTCTCCCTTGACAAGCACACAAGCTATGAGATTTTATATAACAACAAAATGGGAAGAGGGGGCAAGATGAAAATATCTACAAGGGGATGGGCAGGTCTTGTGCTCGGTTCCTCTTTTGTGCCTTGGGGCATCGAGTGGGCAGAAACTCAGCCGTTCGGCATTTCGCAACAAGGTGCAGCTGCACAACCGGTTGTTCAATGCCTGAGCAGCGCGAGAGGCCGGTTTGTGTTTGGACAGATATCTGATTCTTCAACGAAATTATGACCTTTCTGCAACAATCCTGACATCGTCGATAATATCAAGGATCTCGTCCTCATGAGACTTCGGGGCGCGCAATTCTCCCCATCCCTTTTGTGTCTGGAACAGGCCGTCGTAGGCCGTGTCATGGTAGGACCTAAGCATGTGGGGAATCTCCCGCTCCTTGAGAATGGATTCAATCAGGCGGGCCTCCACCTCATTATCCAGTATGGCAATCTTGATATAGTCTTCCAAGAACACCTCTTCTGCAATCCCTCTTTTTTTTCTATTATTTGCGCCTTTCGGGTGAAATGTAAAGCTAGAAAGTGAACACCGTCGAACCTCCGGATAAGGAGATCAGCTTGGGTGCGCCTGCAAATTGCGCTGTCTTGACAATATCCTGCTCGCCGACCTGGCGATTCTTGGCGCAAGGGATTCAGACGAAAATGGGAATTTCCTGTTCCAGGATAACATCGAAATATTCTTTGGCGCCATCTCCGGTCGGCGCCTTCACGGCATCGGCCATGCCTGGTTTGGCCAGCACGACGGCATCATCCGTCAGGAAGAGGTTCACTTCATTCCCCTGCTCTTTGGCCACCTTGGTGAGTTGGAGGCACCTGGTCACGCGAGTGGGGTCCTCAAGGCCTCTCGTCAATACGAAAAGATATCTTCCCATTGCACCCTCCTTTTGCTGTTGCAGTGTCCATCCACAATTTAATTTGGGACACCAGTAACTTTCCAATCCAGAAAGTCTTTCACCTGGTCCCACATCTTCTTGACGGACTTGTTTCCTTCGGAATCCCCATCAAATTCCACTATGGTTTTGCCTTCGACCATGGCTTTTGTAAAGGTTGGATCAAACGGTATGCGGTTTAAGACCTTGATATTGTGCTCATTGGCTATGGCCTCGATGGCTTTGGCCTCATCCGGATTCAAGTCAAACTTGTTCACGGAGAGAAGGGCCGGTACCCTGAAATGGGCGGCGAGCTGTGCGACGCGTTCCATGTCATTGCGGCCTGAGATCGTCGGCTCAGCAACAATGAGGACTGCGGTAGCCCCGCCGATGGAGGCGATAACCGGACATCCTATCCCCGGAGGTCCGTCCGTGAGGATCAGGGTGAGGCCTTTGGTCTCTCCCAGCTTCCTGGCTTCCTGCCGCGCCAGGGTAACCAGCTTTCCGGAATTTTCCTCCGCGATTCCCAGCCTGGCGTGCACCATGGGCCCGAAACGGGTCTCCGACACATACCATTCCCCGCAGGTCTGTTCCGGGAAATCAATGGCCTTTTCCGGGCAGAAATACCAGCACACACCACATCCTTCGCAAGAGATTGCATCAACGACAAAGTTCTCGCCTATGGCATCCCAGCGGCACAATTCGCGGCATAAGCCGCATTCGGTACACTTCCCGTTGTCGATAAAGGCCTTTCTGCCGCCTCTGAAATCGTGGCGCTCCCGGATCTCGGGGGCCATGATTAGATGCAGGTCGGCAGCATCTACATCTGCATCACAAAGGACCTTGTTTTCGGCCAGGGCAGCGAAGGCTGAAATAATGCTGGTCTTGCCGGTCCCGCCTTTTCCGCTGACAACAACTAACTCTTTCATGATGCCTTCCCCCCAGCCTTGTTCACTATCCTTTCTATACTTCCATACAAATCAACAAATTCCTGTTTCCATTCCGGCATCGCTTCCACGATGGTCTTTCCCCTTGAATAGGCCTCCGCGATCTTACGATCAAACGGGATCTCCATCAATATGGGGATGTTTTCTTCTGTCGCGTACTCTCTGACCTTATCATCGCCCAGGTCTGACCGGTTGATGACCAGGCCGCACGGAATGCCCAGAACGCGCACGGCGCCCACGGCCAGCTTCAGGTCATAGAGACCGAAAGGAGTGGGCTCGGTCACGAGGAGGACGAAATCCGTCCCCTTCATGGCCTCGATCACCGGGCAGGAAGTCCCCGGGGGCGCGTCGATAATGACCAGCCGGTCCGGTTTTGAAAAGGCGCGCACCTTTCTGATCAACGGGGGTGACATGGCCTCACCCACACGCAATCTTCCATGGGCGAAACTGAGCCCGTTCCTGTGTCCTTCTTCAATGATTCCCAGTTCTCGGCCCTCCTCGGTAACAGCGTCTTCCGGGCAGACCTCAAGACACCCGCCGCAACTGTGACAGAGCTCATGGAACGGAAGCACAGTCTTCCCTATAACGATAATTGCCTTGAATTGGCAGATTTCAGCACACTTCCCGCAAAGGGTGCATCTTCCTTCGTCGACCACCGGCACAGGCACGGTAGCTGTTTCAACACGGTCTATGGTTGGATGAATAAAAAGATAGGCGTTTGGCTCTTCCACGTCACAATCGAGCAATTGCACCTCCCTGTCCAATGACAGGGCAAGATTGGTGGCCACGGTGGTTTTTCCCGTGCCCCCTTTTCCACTCGCTACACTGATAATCATATTTGAATCCGGAGTTTGCCGTAACCCTCCTTCCTCCTTTCATGACTTGTTGCAGGCCCATGCCATTCTCGTCCGGTTGAAGACACGGCAGTTTTCTTCCCTGTGCCTTACGCCTTATGCCTCAGGCCCTTTACCTTATGCCCTGGTCATGGGGGTGCCGCACTTTGGACAGGTGATCTCAAAGCACGGCGTCCCTCGTTCGTGGGACTTCTTTTCGCCGCAATTAGGGCAAACACAGTCTCCTCCGGGGCCGAGGCCGCGGCCTCCGCCCATTCCCCTCCCGCGTCCGGAAGGCTCCTGTCCTCTTCCTCCGCCGGTTCCCTGTCCTCTTGGCGCCATAACATATCCTCCTCTTAATGGTCACAGGCATTGCTGCCGGTGACAAGTGAGCCGGAAAGAAATTGATTCGCTATTGTTTCAGGCGAATCCATGGGCGCACCGGTAATCACCTCGATGCCTTTTTCCTTCAGGAGCTGCCGGGCCTGCTCCCCCATGCCGCCGGTTATAACGACGTCTGCCCCCTGCTCATACAGCCAGCGGGGTAACACGCCCGGTTCATGGGGAGGCGGCGTCTTCATCTCCTGTGCCTTTATCTTCCCCTTCTCGGTCTCAATAAAAGCGAACTGCTTACAGTGTCCGAAGTGCGGGGAGAGTTTGCCGTCCTCCACCGGAATGACAAGGGTCCTTTGCCCATTTGCGTCATTTTTTTCCGACCGACCGCCGGCACCGCCTTGTGTGATGGGAAAGGCTACCTTGTCTTTGTGGATCTGAAGGATCTTGTCCACAACCTCGCTGAAGGAACGGCTGAAATCGAGATCTTGCCTGTCGAGTAAGGCCATGTTTCCCGCATCCCCGTTTTGAACAACCGTCGGCTCCAACGGGAGGCTCCCGAGAAACCTCACATTTTCCTTTTTTGCGGTGATCATTCCTCCTCCGGTCTTGAAGAGATCTATGACCTTTCCGCAGTGCGGGCATGCAAGACCGCTCATGTTTTCCACCAGGCCCAGCACTGTCATATTGACCTGATGGCAGAAATGAATGGATTTTCTTACATCTGCCAGGGAAATCTCCTGGGGTGTCGTAACGATGAGTGCCTCAGCGTCCGGAATAGTCTGGGCAACGGTCAGCGGTTCGTCTCCGGTTCCCGGAGGCGAATCAACAATAAGATAGTCGAGGTCACTCCATTCAATATCGGCGATGAACTGCCGAATGACGCCGATTTTGAGGGGTCCCCTCCAGATGGTGGCCTGGTCCTTGTCTTCACCCATAAGAGGTTCAATGGAAATAACCTCCATGTTGGGGATGTATTCGATGGGCTTTGCCTTGGATTGCAGGGTTCCGGGCCGAATGGTTCCCCTGAGACCCAGCAAACGGGGAATACTGGGCCCATGGAGATCCACATCCATCAAGCCAACTTTATATCCCCGCCTAGCCAGACTCACTGAAAGGTAGGCGGCAACGCTGCTTTTTCCAACGCCGCCCTTTCCACTCATGACAAGAATCTTATTCTTGATATGGGAAAGCCTTTCCGTGATTTCCCTGTCCTGTTTCTTGTGTTCATCCTGCCGGCTGCTGAAGCCGCAGCTTTCTCCTTCGTTTGCCATGAACTCATGTCCTCCCTTTTCGCGTTAATTTCTCTTCTCCTGATTTCTTCTTCTGTTACCGCAGGCTGAATGCCTGCAGTTTATCCGTCTGAGTAGTTTCCTTTCATACACTTTTTCCCGCCATGCCTTCCACTTCCTCCCTGCCATCGACAGCCCGGCATGAGAAACCTCTTGCGGTTCAGCGTTCGATCCAGATATGCCGAGACAACTTCCTCCACCTGCCCGGATATCCATGGGATGACGTCGACATGAGCGGCCTCGAGCATGCGATAAAGCGGCCTTGAAATGGCCCCGCAAATGAGTATTTCAACACCCGATTGCGTAATGCGGCTGCACCGGCGGCCGAGATCGGATTCGGAAAGCAGAAGCTCATTTCTGGATACCTCTTTTTCTCGTTCAAAATCCAGAACCAGAAGCCTGGTGGAGGTATCCAGCACCGGGGAAACCTTCCCTTCCCAATATGGAACAGCCAGCTTCATACGGATATCTCTTCGATCTGCTTATCGTTTTTCCAGGTTTTTTATTCTTGATTCGATGACGTCAATCTGCCTGCGGAGTTGTTCGGTTTGATTCTTCAGGGAAGAAAGCTCTTCATCATTGCCACGGCTCATGCCTCTTCCTCCCCCAATGCCTCGACCCATGCCGCCTCCCATACCCATGCCGCGGCCCATGCCTTTTCCGCCTCCCATGCATCCACCAGTACGGCGGCTGAAGGTTTCGGGATTTGATGAACCACCTGAGGTTCCATAGTGGTCCGCTACATTGGCTTCGCTGGTCGTATCCAGGAGGCCCTTCCTGTATTTCTCTACTGCTTCGCGCACGGTGCCTGACTGGCTCAAAATGATTTTGATCCCGGCCGCATTGAGCGTCTTTACGGCATTCGGGCCGCAATTTCCAGTAATGATTGCCTGGACACCTTTGGCGGCGATAAACTGGGCAGACTGGATGCCTGCCCCTCCTCCCAGTGCAATGTTTTCGTTGTCGAAAACTTCAAAAGTCATGTCCTCTGTTTCCACCACAATAAAGAAGGCGCATCGTCCAAAACGCAGATCGATCGATGCGTCCAAATCCTTCCCGTCGGCACTTACCGCTACTCTCATCATCATTCCCCTTTCTTTGCCGGGCCGGCTTCGAAAAGCCTCATGTACCCGATCTCTTCGTCATGTCTAAACCGGAAACCCGCGCGAAGAGCAGAATCCAGGTGAAATGTCATGGAACCACTCTTCTATGCAATCCTGTTGTCTTCTGCACCTCGGGGTGCAAGCTGTGGATAATACTTGAGCAGAATTCGTGCCATTTTCTTCCCCGGAGATAAAATGAGTGCAAGCACCTAACATAAGAGACATTATTTACAACATCAAAAAACAACCCGGTACACACTATAGACACAATATTGCATTAATGCAATATTTCAGAGCAGGAAAACTGCAATTATGCAATGCATACCAGCGGTTGAATTGCCTCTTGCCGGCATCGCTCTCCGAAACAGCGCTCTGTTAAAAAGTCAAGACCGTTGAGCAGAAAAACGGCCTATTCCCTCTGCTTGGGGAACATCCCGTTCTCCTGCTCTCCTGTAAAAACCGGCTTCGGACAGAGTTGTCCTGTTGCTGAAATCAAGTGGCCCTGGTTTGTATGTGCAATCGCTTCATCCTGCGCCAGAGAGTGGTGGGATGGATACCGAGGTCCTGCGCGGTAGCTGTCCTGTTCCAGTTGTTCTTCCTGAGGGAGGCCAGGATAAACCCTTTTTCCACCTCCTTCCAGGAAGCAGGGCGAGACATGGCAGGCTCGCCCTGCCCGGCCGAAACCGCATCCGGAGGAAGGAGATATCCCGGCAGGTGCTTTGGATCAACAATGCTGTTTTTGCAGACAACAGAGGCGTATTCCAGTATATTCTCGAGTTCTCGGATGTTTCCGGGAAAATCATGCGCCATCAACAGGCCAAGGGCCTCGGGAGAAAGCCGCTTAATGTCCTTCTTGTTCAGGCGGTTGTATTTCCGGATAAAATGGTCTGCAAGAAGGGGGATATCTTCCTTTCGGTCTCTGAGGGGAGGAAGGAAAAGTCTTACCACATTAATCCGGTAATAGAGGTCCTGGCGAAACCGGCCCCTCTCCACGAGCTTTTCAAGATCCTGGTTGGTGGCCGCAACGATTCGAACATCGGCCCTGACCGGTTTTGTGCTTCCGAGCGGCTCGTAGATGCGGTCCTGGAGGACGCGGAGCAATCTGACCTGCAGGGCCGGAGAGATATCCCCGATTTCATCCAGGAACAGGGTGCCCTTTTCCGCAAGGGCCAACCGGCCTGCTTTGTCTCTCCTCGCATCGGTAAATGCCCCGGCCTTGTACCCGAAGAGCTCCGATTCCAGCAGCGAATCGGGCAGGGCGCCGCAGTTGATCGTGACGAGGGGGCCGTCTTTCCTCGGGCTCAGTGAGTGAATCGCGCGCGCGAACAACTCCTTGCCCGTGCCGCTTTCTCCCTGGAGCAGAACGGTGCTGTTCGTTGAGGCTACCTGCTCCAGGACCTGGAAAAGTCGGTGCATCTCCTCATTCTTGCTGATGATGTCAAAGTACGAATGCCGTTGACCGAGGGCCTTCCGGAGTTCTTCCACCACGGTCAGATCACGAAAGGTTTCAACGCCGCCGATGACGGTCCCGTCAGCTTCCTGCAGGAGTGCTGTTGAAATACTGACAGGCACTCGTTCCCCCTCAAAATTGACGACAAATATCGCCTGATCCACGACCGGGTCTCCCGACTCCATGGTCTGTTTCAATGAACAGCTGGTCTCGCAGATACTGGCCCTGAACACATCCCAGCAGTGGCGGCCTACGGCCTCATCTTTCATGATGCCCGTGATCTTTTCGGCCGCCTTGTTGAACGAGGTGATTTTCCAGTCTAAATCGACGGTGAAAACACCGTCGGCAATACTGTCCAGTATGATCTGGGTTTGCGTTTCCCGATTAGGACTCATTGGATACTCCCGGCAAAATCGATTAATTATAAACATGGCAACGAGTTGCTCCAATGTCAAGAGAAACGCTCCTGTGACTCTGCTCCCTCAGCGCTGGAAGCATCATGCAGTTGTCAGAGGGGAGTTCAGAGAGAGGTCCCGTTCCCAGCGGGGTGAACGAGGAGCGAGCGACATCGACGCGGCTTGAGCTCTGCGAAATCCCGTCTTGGAGTGGAGATGATGCTTTGCCGGTGGTCAGGGAAGATGGTCTTGACTTGCGCAGGGCAGCGGGATATAAACTTCAGGAAGAACAGCGTATATTGTCTCATGGAATGGGAAAAAATGAATGCTTGATGGAGATTTGACATGTCCAGGAAAATCTTGATCGTGGATGATGATCCCGATGTCGTTCTCTTTTTATCTACGGTGCTTCAAGATCACGGCTTCGAGGCGCTTGATGCCCGGAACGGCCAGGAGGGATTCGAAAAGACCACTGCTGAACGACCGGACTTGATCCTCCTGGACCTGATGATGCCGGAAAAGAGCGGCATCTCTCTCCTGAATGATCTGAAATCGGATGAAGATCTGGCCAGGATTCCGGTCATCATGGTAACGGGGGTTTCAGGCGAAACCGGCATCGATCTGGAACATTTTTTCAAGAAACCAGCCTCCGGCGATACCGGTGACGCGGTACCAAGGCCCGATGGATACATAGAAAAACCGGTGGATCCACAACGCCTCCTGAAGCTTGTACAGGAGCTTCTCGACTGAAGATCCTGCACTCGCAAGCGTGCATTCTTCCTGGCTGGTCATGGATACCGGCATCAGACAAGAGCGGCCCAGGGTATGACGTCATTCAATGTAGCAATTGTCGGAGGAGGTCCGGGCTGCCTGGCCCTCATGGACATGATCTCGATGGATCGTCTCCGGCAGCTGCAAATGAACCTTGTCGGGATCGCCGATATCGACGCCGATGCCCCGGCCTTAAAAAAAGCCAAATCTCTCAATATCTATACTACCCACGATTACCGCAATCTATTCAACCTCGAAGATCTCAATCTCATCATTGAACTGACGGGCAATCCCCAAGTCAGTCGGGAGCTGCAGAGAGAGAAACCGTCCAAGGTCCAGGTGATGGACCATACTGTTGCCAGGCTGTTCTGGGACGTTCTTCGCCTCGAGGAGGAAAAACTCAAGGCCCAGCAGGAGGGAGAAGAACGCCTCGAGGCGGAAAGGGAGGCAAGACGGCAGAGGAAGACCGCAGAGGGCATCCTTCACGGGACGCCGATTCCCATGTTCGTCCTCAACAGGGACCACAAAATCGTTTTCTGGAACAAGGCGGTTGAAAATCTGACGGGCTTCCCCGCGGGAGAAATGATCGGGACCAACCGCCACTGGGAGCCCTTCTTCCCCCAAAAAAGACAAATTCTCGCCGATCTCATCATCGACGGGGATCTGGAGAAGATCCGGGAACTCTACCGGGAAATGCATTTGCGAAGGTCTCCGATCGTCGAAGGCGCCTTTGAAGCCGAACACTATTTTGCCCATCTGGGGAAGAACGGAACTTACCTCTATTTCAACGCAGCGCCCATAAAGGACGATTCAGGGGCAGTACAGGGCGCCATTGTTACCTACCAGGATTTTTCCGAACGGGTCAGGATGACCGAGGAGATCAGGCGGCGAGAGGCATTCGTGCAAAATCTCATTGAGAATTCCATTGACGGTATCATAGCCACCGATGCAAGGGGAAAGATCGTAATCTTCAATCGCGGCGCGACCCGGATGCTTGGATACGGCCCTGAAGAAATCCTGGGGAAAATGAAATATCAGGAAATCCTTTCCAGGGGAACGGCAAAGGTCGTTCGTACTGCCTTTTACGGGAGCGAGTACGGGCCGCCCGGCAAGATCATTGACATGGAGATCGAGGGCAGGAAAAAGGACGGAGACAGCATACCACTCAGGTTTTCAGGGACCCTGCTCTATGAAAAGGGGCAGGAAGTGGGAAGCGTGGTTTTCATCCAGGATCTCCGTGAAATTCACCGTCTTCAGAAAGAAAAGGAGCAGGCCCAGCGAATGGCGGCTATCGGGCGAACCGTTGCCGGTCTGGCTCATTATATCAAGAATATCCTGAACGGGCTTCGCGGGGGCGCCTATGTGATTGATTCCGCCATGTCGAAGCAGGATCTTGACCTGACAAAAAAAGGCTGGGATATGGTTGAGAGAAATATCGACCAGATTTCCAACATCGTCACGGATATGCTCATTTATTCCAGTGACAGGAAACCCCGCTATGAACGAATCGACCCCAATGAGATCGTCACGGGAATCCTGGAACTGATGCAGGACCGCGCCGGTCTGTCCCGGGTGGTCCTGGTTCCGGAATTGGGAAAGGGCCTCGGGAAGGTAGCCATGGACAGAACCGCCGTACATCGAGCCCTCCTGAACCTGGTCAGCAATGCCATTGACGCGTGCACCCTCGAAGGTATCGTAAAGGGAAACGCCCTGGTACGGATTATGACGGACAAGCCTTCCGGCTGGGGTGTCAGGTTCCGGGTGATAGACAACGGAACCGGTATTGAACGGGAAACCCGGGAAAAACTCTTCAAGGATTTTTATACCACCAAGGGATACAAGGGGACGGGCCTGGGCCTGCCCGTGACCCAAAAGATTGCCAAAGAACATGGGGGAGACCTCTCTTTCGAGACCGAGCCGGGGAAGGGCACCACGTTCACGCTCCTGTTGCCGGAAGGGGAGCCTCGGAGCGACGACTGAGGCGCGTAGAACGATACGTCGCAGGGAGGAGCGAACGAAGACAACGCAGCAGATGATACCTGGTTGATGGTGGATCAGGATGAGAAGTTTTAGCTTGACAAAAACAACATCAGGAGTATTCATGAGACTCTGCAAACCCGTGCACTCATTGCACCCGCGCCGTGAGGTTGTGGCCATGAATACTCACCATTCTCCGCCCGGCTGCTTCGGCGCCCGGAAGATCGAAAAGCCCCCGTAACGCCCTTTCGCGAAAGCCTGCATGGTAGAGCGGCTTGTCGGGTTTTATGGGTCTAACCGCTACTTGAGACAGCTGTCGCCAGATTTCCCCAACGCCCGGAGGAGAGGAAAGGGATTCCTCTGGATTCTGAGATGTCCCTCACCGATCGAGCTTCGCACACGATCAAGATGCCCTCCCGGCGCTGTTTTTCCCACACCGGCACGTGCCGAGAGCTGCTTCGGCGCAACGTGTTTGGATCAACCCAGAAAATCAGGAGGAAATTGAAATGAAGAGGAGATTTCTTTTAGGGACCTTGATCTGCCTGATGGCATTTTCGTCTACTGCATATGCAAAACAAATCAAGATCATTTTCGCAACCGGCGGAATCGGCGGCGTCTATCTCTATTATGGAACGCAGATAGCGGCCATCATAAGTGCGAACACCCCCTATCAGGCCACTGCCATCCAGACTGCCGCGTCCATCGACGACAATCTGCTTTTGCGGGACAAAACGGATCCCGCGAAGGGAATCTATTTCTGTGCAACCTCTTTGCCGGACTCCGCCTATGTGGCCTATATGGGGCTTCATCCGAAATTCAAGGAAAAACATGCCCCATCGAGAATCCTGTGGATGATGTATCCCAATTATCTGCAGGTTGTTACCACGGCGGACAGAAATATCAAAACGGTCAAGGACCTGGCAGGCAAACGGGTCTCTACCGGAGCGCCGGGCTCGGGGACCGAGTATACCGCCATGCTGGTATTGAAGGCGGGAGGCGTTCAACCCGGCTCGTTCAAAAAGTGGGAGAAATTGGGGGCCAAGGAATCAGCCGAGGCATTATCGAACGGAACGATCGATGCCTATTTCTGGTCAGGGGGCTTGCCCACGGGTTCCATTGTGGAGCTGGCTACCACATTGAAGAGGCGGAATAAAACCGTAGCCTTTGTATCCATTCCCAAAGACAGTAATGTCGTCAAATATTTCGATAAACATTTTTCAGGACTTGCAGAGAGCGGTGTCATTTCGAGCAAGGTTTATGAATCAGAATCGGATACCCCTACGCTGAGATTCTGGAACTGGGTATTGGCACCCGCCAGCCTTCCGGACAACATTGCCTATGATATGGTCAAGGCGGTATTCACCCACTTGGATGAACTCCACCGGGCCATCAAACCGGCCAGGATGACCACCGCCGAAAATACGGCAAAATTCATCGGCAAGACGACCATTCCATTCGACCCGGGAGCCGTCAAATATTTCAAGGAAATCGGGGCAGCTCAGTAATTGCCGGCTGCCAAAAAAATCAAAAAGAGGACGCTTGTCCTCTTTTTGATTTCCCTGCTCGTTGTCGCATGTTTCTTCACATTTTCACGGCCGGTCGTCATTACCTCGGACAGCGGAAAGGCGTTTTACCTGTTTTGGAGCTGGGATAAGGGGAACGTTGAATTCATCAATTCGGTAACGGGGGCCAAGGTGGATATCTCTTTCTCACTTTCGAGGGATTTCAATAACTTTCATATGAAAACCAACGAAGCAACCGAAAATTACTATACCGACGGAACCTACGATATCAATGAGAGATTAAAAAAGGAAAGGAGGACTTCATTATCGTTCAGCTCGATGAAAGGGATGAGATTGACCCTGGGAAACAGAGTCTTTCACATCAAAAATGACTCGCTGAAGGTTGAATTATTGTGGAGTACAGGACTGTTTTAAATAAGATCATCTACACCATCCTGCTTACAGCCACCTTATACCATCTGTATATTGTGGTGCATCCCTTTACTCCGTGGTCCAGATATCATATCGAACTCCTCAACATCATAGAGCTCCAAAGGGCTGTCCATGTCTTCTTCCTGGTTCTTTTAGGGTTTCTCATCACCTTCAGCAAAAAACCGGACCCGTTCAAGCCCGGAGGCCTGGTATTTGTCGTTTTATCCGCTGTCCTCCTGTATGCATTCCTGGATTTGGATATTGATGCGCAATTCAAGGTCTTCGCGACTATTTTCTGGATTTCGGCCGTTGCTCCCGTCCTGTTCCCCAGAAAGTTCCATCTCCTCAATCTGGCATCGGCAATCCTGATCATTTTTCCGTTCGTCTATATGGCAAAAAACTTCAACGCCCTGATCTACAGGGCGGTGATTCCGGAACCTCTCGACCTGGTCATGGCATTTGGAGAGACATTTCTGGTTCTTGGACTTACCTACAGGATCATCGGCTCCGTTCTTCCTATCCTGGTCCTGAGCTTCATGATCTATAATATTTACGGCAATTACATACCAGGAGTCTTTTCCGGCCCCGGCTTCGGTATCGATATGCTTCTCGGCAAACTCTACTGCGAGACGGAAGCGGGGCTGTTCGGTCTCATAACAGGTGTCTCGCTCAAATACCTCGTATATTTTACCACCCTTGGCGCGGTGATCGCCTCTCTGGGATTCGGACGGATCATTTCAAACATCGCCCTGACCCTTGTGGGAAAGAGCCCCGCATCACCCGGCAGGACTTCAAGTATTCTGGCTGTCTTCATGGGGCTGTTCTCAGGGTCCGGCGCCGCGGATACCCAGTTCGTTGCCACCATCACCAAGGGGCTCTATGAAAGGGCAAAATATGACCGGTATGTCGCGGCGGGGATAGTCGCCACCGTCGGCTCCATCGCATACGTTACCCCTCCCATCATGGGCTCCATATCCTTCATAATGGTAGAGCTTCTCTCCATCCCATACACCTGGATCATTGCAATGGCAATCGGTCCGATGCTGCTCTATTTATCAGGGGTTTGGCTGTATAATGAATTCTACGTGAGAAGAGAAAAATTAGAGCCCATCGAAGTGGCTCAGCACGTGAACAAGAGGTACGATCTGAGATTCTCTTATGTCTTTGTACCGATTGTATTGATCATTATACTGATCTATCGGGGGTTTGCCATAAATGTTTCCGTTCTGGCCGCCCTTCTGTTCTTTATAGTCATCGCGTACATCGATCCCCGGATCAGGCCTCCCGTAAAGAAACTCGGCGAGGGACTGTCCGACGGCTTCAGGAGCCTTATCCCCATCGGGGTTGCCGTGGTCTGCGCGAACGTGGTGATGACGGTCATGGTCATCAGCGGTATCGCAGCCAAGTTTTCCCAGTTCCTGACGCTCCTGTCCCATGGAAACCTGTTTTTCGCGCTCGTCTTTGCCGCTGTATTCAGCCTGATCCTGGGCATGGGCGTCCCTCCGGTCGCGACCTACGTGCTGACTGCAGCGCTGACAGCTCCTGCAATTCAACATCTGGCCGTCGTGGCAGGAATCCCGGAAAAGGCCGCGCTCCTGTCAACGCACATGTTTCTTTTCTACTATGCCGTCCTGGCCGAGGTTACGCCGCCGGTCGGGTTATCCATCTATGCCTCCTCTTCCGTATTTGACACGAATCCCATCAGGACGGGGATCTATTCGGCCCTGGTAGCGCTCCCCAAGTATTTGATCGGATTATCATTCATATGTTCCTATTATGGGACGGCTACGCTCATATTGCCCATCCTGGAGTACAATACCCTGCTGCACGCCATTCTCATAATTGCCTCGAAATTTGTCCTGACTTTTGCAGGGATCGTTTTCCTGAATGCCGGGGTCATCGGCTATTCGACGCGAAAGTATTCCAGGTGGGAAAGGGTTGTTCTCATCGTGGGCGGAGTCATCCTGTTCTATCCATCATTCTACCTGGATATTGCCGTTCTCGTCCTCCCTTTGATCATATTCTTCAGGAAAAGGAAGCCGTCCCGGATGATGGCTCCTACCGGCGCGGGCTAGACATAGTGATGGGCGAATTCCCGGACCGGATGGCCGTCCAGCACATGAAACCGCCGGATCTTTTTCAGGGTGACCGGGGAGAATATGCCGATCGGGAGGTAGATGATCTTCTTTCCCAGCCCTGCCGCTATGCTCCTGCACCAGCCTGACGGAGGAGTAGCGGAAACGTAAACCACATGTTTTTCAATGCTGTAATCCAGCGCCGCCATCAGGAGCCTTTCCGGCTTGTTTCGCGCGAAATGAAAGTAGGGGTCCTTCCAGATATCGTAAACCCTCATGGGCGGATACGCGAGCATGAATCCCCCGTACTGGCACCTGGATATGCCCGGGCCGTCCATGATTTCCCCTGCCGGCGTGCTGTAGAAGGCCATATCTGATTCCTGGTCATGTTCGCCGAGCCAGGTTACGCACCAGGGAAACTGCTCTTTCCCTTCCTTGTCGAGGAAATCAGGATCGAAAATAACGACAACGGATCCCACCTTTCCCCGCAACGGTCTCTCCACCCTGACATATATCTTCTGCCGGGCCCAGTCGCGGATAGTCTCCCTGATATCGATTCCGTCCGCCAGAGAACTGGTAAAAGGCTCGATGCGGGTACTTTCCTCTGTTTTTATCTGGAGCGCCTTTTTCTGAAGATATCGTCCATACCCTTCAATCACCACATCCTCCGGAGGATACGAACAGATGCTCCGGGCATTGAACTCCCGCTTCCATTCCCCGGGCTTTCGCTCCCTTCTCTTCTTTCTGACCGGTATCGGTACCAGTCGCCTGCGCGTGGTCCGCAAACGACGGTGAAATTTTATCCGTTGCTGGTCCAGATACAGGTCTTCGCCGCGAAGCCTGAGAACAGGCAGCCCGGGGGCTTCCGCCTGCCAGGAGTAACGGCTGCCGAGTTCCCAGACCTCGTATGCGAAATCATCGTCGGCAACACCCCTTGCCGCCACGACCAGCTGATAGAAGGTCGGCACCAGCGCGCCGGTAAGCAACGCATAGTTTCTGGCGAATTTGTACAGGGTTTTCAGTTGGGGACGGGACAGCTCCTCTTTGATCTTCTTCCGGTAATTGTCGCTTGCGAGGTCCAGGAGACGGCTGTTCACCTCCAGGCGGTCAATATCGACGGGCTGCTTCGCGATCCTCGATCGCTCGTATTCGGCCGCCAGAAAGGGCATCTCTGTCATAATTTCGCGGCTGGACTCTTCCTGGAGATGTGCGATGCCCACTCCTTCCCTTTCGTGGCGGCCGATGACCTGTGTCTGGGGATGATCAAGAAGTTGAAGGAGGCTGGGAAGATGCGAGAGACCCCCGACGAAAAGGACGCGTTCCGCTTCCCGGCTCAGGCGCTGCAGATGATACGCCATGGTCTTCTCCCGCAGGATATCATCCGGTGATCTTTCGTCTCCGCTGTGGATATGGAGATAGGTCCGCCCATAGAGAAAAGTGCCTATTCTGGCCGCGGCATACGGGTCGGGCATGGGCGAGAAATCCATTGGGTACCCTTCCGTGTCCCGATCGATAAAGCGGACGGCGACTCCTTCCGCCAGGGCCAGCCGTAATGCTTCCACCACTCCGTCCGTGGGTTCCAGGAGGAGATAGGTGAAGGCGCCGTCGGCCTCCTCGTAGTAGACGACCGAAAGGAGGGGGAGTCTCTCCACCCCCTGGAGTATTCTCTTTTCCAGCGTGACGGGGAATTCCACCGCCACCATGTTCGGACGAAAGGCGGCGAACTGCCGGCGGACCTCGATGGCGAATTCCATCCTGTTATGGAGGGTAGGAACCAGACGAACGTTTTTCCAGGTAAAATTATTCTTCAAATTCACCGTCATCCACGATTTCCCCAAAATAGTCCGACGCGGTTTTGTCCAGGACCATGGACGCCGCTTCCTTGAGGAGAACAAGAATTTTCATGCGCTTCTCCTCTTCGGTCAATCGTTCACGGCTGTCCACAAGGCGCTTCAAGGCGTACCGGGCGATGTTGATCCCGTCCCGTGCCGAGTACCGTTCTTCCGCCTCATGGGCCGTCTGGAGAAATTCCACCACGTAATTGAGGAGTTCCTCGTTCGCAAACGGGAGGTTCTTCCGGAGGATCTCGAGTTCATCGTCCCTTTCCGGAAAATCGATATAGATCTGGGGCTGGAGTCTCGAGTGGATATATTCGGGGAGTTCAAAGGTGCTGGCGTCGTCATTGAGCGTCGTACAGAAGCGGAAATCCGGATGCGCCTTGATCTTGATTCCCGCTACGACCGATTCCACGTAGCGCCTGCTGTCCAGCAATGGCGCCAGGGAAGCCCAGCTCTTCTCGCTCATCCGGTTTCCTTCATCAATGATGGCGATCCCTCCCTTGACCATGGCGGAGACGACCGCGCTGGCCATGTACTTGATTTTTCCGTCTTCTGATATGACGGGCGTTACAATGAGATCTTCGGGCCTGGTATCCATGGTCGCCTGGAAGAGATACACGGGCCGGCGAAGACTCCTCCCGGCATGGTAGGCAAGAGTCGTCTTGCCGACTCCCGGTTTCCCTATGAGCCTGGGATTCAGGGGAAAATCATCGTCTCCTATGACCAGCCATGCCGCAAGGACCTGAGTGACAAGCTCGGGCTGGCCCACCCATACCATAGGCAACTCGTCAGGTTCGCTTAGATAGAGATCTACTCCGTCAATACGGATTTTTTCCATTAGTGTTCACTCCTCCTCCCGCTACGCATCTCTCGAGGCTGCGATCAACGTACAGGGTTCCATGGTAATACAGGTGCAGGGAATTGCAACCGTCCTTTACGTTTTTCCTCGAGAATCAGCGGGGTGACGCGAATGCTTTTTTTTTGCAAAGCTTCCCTGTCTATGTTAAACAAAAAAGATTGCTGATAATATGATTATAACAGCCTTTCAACCCGGAGAAAAGGCTTCGTTGCGGTCTTGTGCCCGGGAGTGTTTTTGAACGGATGTGAGACCGTTTCCGGATGAGACTTAGTAACTCTTTAGAAGGAGGACCGAGATGACTGAAAAAGGATGTACTATGAGGCAGAGGTGTTTTCTGAAGAGCTGGGTTCTGGCGACGGCCCTCGTCGGCATGTCGTTCATCCTGTTGCCCCTTGAGGCCCACGCCCGCAACATCAAGGTTGGTATCATTGATTGCTACAGCGGGCCCCCGGCGGTGTATGCGAGGGATGCACTCAACGGCTTCAAGCTGGCCCTGAAAGAGATCAACAAGAAGGACGTATTGGGGCGAAAGAAGGAGGGCTTATTGCGGCAAAAGATAGAATTCACCACGCGTGACACCAAGTTCAAGGTGGGCATCGCCCTGAATATGGCGAAGGAGCTGGTTATGAGAGAGCACGTGGACGTCCTCGTGGGCACCATCAACAGTGGAGCCGCCCTGGCAGTATCCGAGAACGTGGCCATGCCGAACAAAGTACCCTTCATCGTCTGGATTTCCAAGAGCGAGAATATCACCGGCAAGAAGGGGAATCGCTATGCCTTTTCGACAGGTGAAAATACGGCGATGGCAGGCAAGGCGGGCGGGGTCGCCCTTTCCCGAAAGCCCTATGTCAACTACTGGATTGCGGGAGACGATTATGAGTACGGCCATGCCATCGGCAAGGCGGCATGGGATAATCTCAAGGCGCTGAAGCCGGATGTGAAGGTGATCGGAGAGTCCTGGTGGAAGCCCGGGGAACCGAATCTCACTCCCTATATCACCGCGATTCTGGCGGCAAAACCGGATGCCGTGATCTTCTGCACCGGCGGGGCGAGCATGACCAATATCATGAAGGCGATCAAGACCACCGGCATGGCCAAAAAAGTCCCCATCTGGATCCACACCGCCATTGATTACGGTGTCGATAAGCCGCTGGGTCTTGAAGGTCCTGAGGGTGTAATGGGCACCACGGACTATCTTTTCTACTATCCCGACACCCCTGAGAACAAGGCTTTTGACAAGGCATATGAAGCGGCCTACGGGGACCATCCAGGGTTTTCCGCCTTTCATGGGTACATCACCGCCCGGTTCATAGCCCAGGCTTTTAAAAAGGCGGGGTCTTTGAACAAGGAGAAATTTATCGACGCCCTGGAAGGTCTGAAGGTCAAGAGCCCTGCCGGCGGGGAAGTGGAAATGAGGGCTTGCGACCATCAAGCCGTTCTTCCCGAGTATTTCGGCATAACCGCTGTTTCCCCCACGTACAAGTTCCTCATCGCCAAAGATATCGTAACGCTGACCGGCGCCGAGGTCATGCCCTCATGCGCTGACGTTATGAAGATGAGGGGAAAATAGGCGGCCGCTGCCCCCGGAGTGCAGTCGGCCTCAAGGCATAACAATGGGACCCGCACAAGGATTTACAACCCCCGCCCTGGTCAGCCAGCTGCTTGTGGGACTGAGCCTGGCAATGGTCCTGTTTATTGTCACGTCCGGGCTCAGCTTTATCCTGGGGGTGCTCAGGATCCCCAACGTGGCTCACGGGTCGTTGTATATGATCGGGGCGTTTTCCGCCTTCAGCATCTCCAGGCTGTTGGGCGGCGGCGCCCTGGGTTTCTGGCTGGCGCTCCTGCTGGCCCCGCTCGTGGTGGCCCTGGTGAGCTTCATAGCGGAGAGGACCCTCTTCTGTCACCTGTACGAGAGGGAACACCTCATGCTGCTCTTGTTCACCTTTGCCCTGATGCTCGTGCTTGGGGACTTGGTAAAAATGTCCTGGGGCGCCACCTACCGATCCACCACGGCGCCTGCGATGCTTCGGGGATCGGTAAATTTGTTCGGATCGCCTTTCCCCCGCTACAACCTGTTTCTTCTCTTCCTGGGTCCCCTGGTGGCGATCGGGCTCTGGCTCTTTTCCAACAAGACCAGGATCGGAAAGATTGCCCGGGCGGCCGCGGTGGACAGAGAAATGGTGGGGGCAATCGGCATCAACGTGAGCTGGGTTTTTGCCTTTGCCTTCGTGTTCGGATGCTTTCTGGCAGGTCTGGGCGGGGCACTGGTCGCTCCAACCATCAGCATAACGCTGGGAATGGACCATGACATCATCATGGAGGCCTTTCTCATTGTGACCATCGGAGGACTGGGCAACATGTGGGGCGCTCTGGTCGGGTCCCTCATCTTCGGATTGACCCAGTCCTTCGGTATCCTTTTCCTCCCGCAATTCGCCATTGTTTTTCCGTATGCCGCAGTGGTAATCGTGCTAATCTGGCGCCCTAAGGGGCTGCTCAAATCCGTCTGGTAGACAGGAACAGAATTTGGCCAAGGGGATTCCCAGTTCAAAA
>Ga0315535_1000969_pt1 | contig 19667 bp, 14 predicted proteins | sample SalMarSW160220MG_2_FD_203092 | JGI IMG/M metagenome (GOLD analysis project Ga0315535, IMG submission 203092) | Salt marsh sediment microbial communities from the Plum Island Ecosystem LTER, Massachusetts, United States - Salt Marsh Sediment SW1602-20 ... | reverse complement strand
ATAGAAATCGCAATAAACCAACCCTGCCGAAGTGTTTTGTGCGGCAGTCAATAATCTTTCAATAAAAAATTGTCCCGGAATAATTTTCCCTCTCTTAATCTGGACCAGTGCATAATTACTCTTTGTTTTATTTGCAATTGATCTCATTGTCTCCGAATCAAAAAGATTCCTGGATTTTATGCGTTTTAGTCCAATGATATCTTCTGACCCACCAACCAAAGATATTTCCCTTACATTACTGTTTTTGCTAAGATCATTAGCTGGTAATTTGTAGTAATCGTTGTTGTCGTAAAGCAGATATATAGTTAGATTCTTTTTCATAAATTCTTTGAAATCAAAGAAGAATAAATATCAATAATTTCTGTTGTTTGTTTTTCAATATTAAACTTATCTATGACCCTTTTTCTTCCTGCTTTTCCAAATTTTATTCTATCCTCCCTGGATTTTATTAGCCTTGATATTTTATCACGCAAATCATTAACATTTTTGTTTTCAAATAAGTAACCTGTTTCTCCGTCAATTGTAATATCAAGCACTCCATCCGCATTCGATGCAACAGTCGGAAGCTGCATTGCCATAGCCTCAATCAAAGCAATTCCAAAAGCCTCAGCATGTGAAGGAAACACAAAAATATCCATAGCTGAAAGAACGTTTATTGTGTCTTTCCTGAAACCGGTAAATATAACAACATTGGAAAGACCCGATTTTTCCGCTAGCTCTTTAATCTTCCTCTCATAGTCTTCTTCTCCATAGCTTGCTTTGCCCACAATCACAAATTTCAGATTATTATAGGTTTCTTTCAAAATTTTCGCGGCTCCCAGAAATTCCTCGTGTCCCTTTCCGGGACTAAACCTTGCCATCATCCCGATTAATAGTTCACTTTCAGGGACATTAAATTCATTCCGAATTTCTGTTCTCCTGGCATTTGCGGGATCAAATCTATTTACATCAATGCAATTATAAAGCAACCTGATTTTATCCGGAGGAAGGGGTGTTGTATCTATCATATTCTTTTTTATTACTCCGCTGATTGCAAACGCAAGGTTCACTCTATTATAAATAATTCTATGCAGTAAATCTCTTTTAACAACAAAAGAACCGACTTGCTTGGTAAACACAAGCGGAATTTTACTACCGGCTAACTTTAAAGCCGGTACTAGCAGCCATAGATCACGTGAAGCCTGGGTGTGAATTATATCAAAATTTCCTTTACTGATTAATGATATAATTCTGAAAATACCTGCCGGATTGAAATAGCTATCACCGCTAATCGAGTGAGTAATTATCCCTGAGGATTTTGCTTCATTCTGAAGAGTAGAGCCCTTTATACATAAAAGTTCAACCTCGATATTATGCGATAATAACTGCTTAACGGAAGTGAGGGTGTACATTTCCATTCCCCCCCAGCTCTTGGATAAACAGGAATACAAAACCTTCATAATCAATAGATCTTTTTCAGTTTAACGCCTGAAAAATAGTGTAGCAAAATTTCATCAAACATATACCCTTGTGATGCCATTACTGCTGCGCCTATCTGACAAAGGCCTACACCATGACCCCAGCCGGCTCCATGTATAATAAATTTTTTAGGTACTCCTTTATCATCTCCGGCTTTATTAATAACTATTGCGGAACTGTATAGATGTGTTTTTGAGAGAAACTTTCTTATCTCAAGTTCTTTTCCTACTATTAACGTTTTTTTGCTCCCGGTTATTTTCAATTTAACTACTCTACCGGATGCGCCGCGTTCTAATGGAGTGAGATCCAAAATGTCTCCGAAATCATAGCCGCTTTTGGATGCGATAATTTCTGATATTTCTCCCTGACTATATTCGACTCTCCACCTATAGAAATTTCTTGTCGCCTGATCAAAATCAACGAGAATTTGAGATAAAACATTTTTATCATTTGTATTACAAAATGCGGCCGGATTTCCTTTGATCCATTTTATAGCATTTTTCTCAACAGTTAAATCAGTTTGAAAGGGATCTGGTTCGAATTTATAATCAACAATTGGCTTAAGGTATTCATGTTTAACAGGTTCCCAGACATTTTCAAATGACTCGGAAATTCCGCCGCAGCATTTTGAGTAGCGGGCATCGCAAATTTCATCCTCGTATTGCAAAACTATTCCTCTTGTATATTCAATCGCCTGCCTGACCTGGCCGGTAAAAACCTTTGTAATTCCGTAATACCTCTGGCAGTGATCATCATTACAAACATCGAATAACTTATGTTCTTCCCGGTCATACCATTTTAAGTGTTCAGTCTCTGTGTCGATTTCTGCTTTATTTTGCGCATTAAGTTCTCTTGATTTTTTTACCTGTGAAAACAACCAGCTTCTTGAAATTATTGCGTGAGTTTTTAATGCCTCAATAGATGACTTTGCGCTCATCTCGGAAGAAATAACGCTGGCAAGGTATTCCTCTACAGGAAGAATATTTATAGCCGTTACGGTATTGGTATCTCGGATTATTTTTAATGAACCAATAAATCTTTCATTTTCTTTTCTCTGCCAGTGAAATTTATTTCCGACTGTAACATTCTTTATAAGAAAAGATTCCATTCCAACTTCCTGGGGCTCGAAAATAATTTCGTTGGTAACTTCAATCCTTTCGGTGGACTGCTTAAAAATGATTTTATCATTGGCCAATTCAGCCGTAAACCTTCCGCTGAAAGTTTTGTGGAAACCGTAGCTTTTAAAATCTCCGTATAATTCAAATTCTATTTGCTTATCGGTCAAAATTCCGACGCTTATTAATGGTTCGGTTCCGGGCATAGTTATTGAAACAGTTCCTTTTTGATGTTTTAAAAAATAAGCAAATATAGTTGAAAATGACGATCTTCCAGTCCCTTTCCAATTGGACAATTAGGACGATTATTTATAATTTGTTACGCTTCTTACTTAAAAAAATCACTTTAAAACTCTCATAAATCATTTTATGAAAAAACTTCTGGGAAAAACAATCAATATAATAGGTTTTCCAATGGACTTGGGCGCTGACCGAAGAGGCGTTGACATGGGTCCCTCTGCATTAAGAATCGCCGGTTTAAGAGAAAGAATGGAAAAATTAGGATATAAAGTTGTCGACTCGGGCGATATTTTTGTCCAGATAATGGAGCAGCAAAAAATAACAAATCCCAAACTAAAGTATCTGAACCAGATAGTAAAAACATCGACAATTCTTGCAAAAAAAGTCGAAAAAAGCTTGGAGTCGGGAAAATTTCCTCTCTGCATCGGCGGGGATCATTCCATGGCTTTAGGTTCAATCGCTGGAATTTCTGCTTACTGTAAAAAAAATAAAAAGAAATTAGGATTGATCTGGATTGACGCCCATGCTGATATGAATACTGATGAAACTTCTCCCTCTGGAAATATTCACGGAATGCCCCTTGCAGCTTCGCTTGGGTTAGGTCACGAAAAACTCACGCAAATATATGGATTTGCTCCTAAACTCAAGCCGGAAAATTGCGCCTTGATTGGTATTAGAAGTATTGACAGACTCGAAAAAGAAAACATTAAAAAACTCAATGTCCCCGTTTATACTATGACTGATGTTGATAAATTAGGCGTTAACAGAATTATTACAAGAGTATTAAAAGAATTCAAGGATAAAGTAGATCATATTCATGTAAGTTTCGACCTTGACGTAGTTGATCCGTCTGTTTCTCCGGGTGTTGGAACACCTGTGCCGGGCGGATTTAGTTTCCGTGAGGCACATCTGGTAATGGAAGCAATAGCAGATTGCGGGTGTATGTCTTCACTCGAAATAACAGAGGTAAATCCTATACTTGACGACAAAAATCAAAGTGCTCAGTTTGCTGTTGAAATAATTGCTTCCAGTCTTGGACAAAGGATTCTATAACAAAAAATTAAATTATTGGATAATGGCCAAACCAATACCCCTATTCCAAAAGCTGATGTCCGAAAATTAGTACTGGAAAGGAGAAAAGAATTAAGTGCCGGTGAGATCCTTGATAAATCTAAAAGAATTTTCGAACGCCTTATCGAATTTATGATTTTGAATATGCAAAAAAATTCCGGCATATGTTTCTAGTCAACCGGGCGAAGAAGATTCTTCTTAAACTAACTTGTTACTGACTGGCAAGGTTTTATTCACTTAACTTTATTGACGATACGTGAGAATTTACCAATCAATTTTAACCTATCTTCTTTTGTTCCTTGGTCTGGCTCTTATATTAAAATTCTTTGGTTTCATTAGTCTGACCGCGAGTGAGATCTTAAGCTATGCATTAATATTTTACGGAATAAGTGATGTTTATCTTTCGATCGGAAATAACAGAAAAATTCCCCTCTTCATCGGAACGATTTTTTTCCTCGTTGGAATTCTATTTTATGTCCTTAATAACTTCCTGATATTTTGGCAGCCTCAGCTTTTAGTACCCTCCCTATTAATTATTCCGGGCATCGCCTATCTAATGCTGAATTATGACAATCCTTCAAACAAAAAGTTTTTAATTATAGGAACTGTTTTGATATTTATGGGGCTTTTAGTCATAATAATAAACGGACAGTTTAATCTCTTACTCTTTTATCAATCTCTATTTAGAATCTCTTCTCTTTACTGGCAGATAGCTCTTGTAGCTGCAGGAATTTTAATTTTGATCTCTTTTAATGAAAAAAAATAAAGTTATTGGAATGACCCCGTCATATAAATTTTTTTACCGGGTTGTAGATTTCCATTGGAAGGCTCTTCAGTTAAAATAAAGTTTACTTTTGAACTTTCACTAAGTTGTGGAGTATCAAAAGGGAAAAAAACCATATTATCTGCAGGTTTAAACTTTGCAAGTGACAAATAATTATCGTAAATGTATATCCATAGCTGGTACACTTCATCTTTCTGTAGCTTGGGTAAATTGGAAGCTTGTATAAAACCATGGTTGGTATCAAGGCTTATATACAATTTCCCGAAAGCATTTTTCGCAATATCTGTTCCCGAAAGACTTATAGTTTTTAAACTTCTTGAACTTAATACTGCCAGGAAATCCTTGTTCTGATTAAATCTCCCATTTAAGGTTGCCATATCTTGATTTAGGGAATTTATTCTTGCTTCATATTTTTTAATACTTGAAGAAAATTTAAAATATAGATAACCTAGTATTGCCACTAGTATCAGCATTGCAAGAAATGATATCATAACCAAAAGGCTTCGTCTGCTTCTGGTCTTTTCTTTTTTTTCAATCTGTTTGATACGACTATGCCTGTGTATATTCGTTTTTTCTATTACATTTTGAGAGGGGTCTTTTTCTTCAGCTATTAAATCAGAGGCTTTGTTTTTTGTCGTTGTACCAGTATCTCCATTTTCAATTACTTCCGGTTTCTTTTCAAAATCCATAACCTCTTCTTCAGATTTCTTCTCTATCTGATCAGTCGGTCCTTCTTTTTTATTTTCAACAGAAATTAAATTATCAGGGACTTTCTCTTTAGGAGTTACAATTTCAAAATCCTCAACCTTATTTTCTGTTTTCTCCACTGGTGAGGTTTCTTCTTTCTTAGGCTCAATCGCCTTTTCAACTTTACCTTCCGATGCCTTTTGTTCTTTTTTTAGTTTATCCCTCTTTGCTTTTATTTCGTTTCTTATCCGGTAAAGCTTGCGGGCTACCTTATCTTTAACCTCTGGATCGGGTCTTTCAACTGGTAAAACAGATGGAAGTAAAGAAGAAAGATTTTGATACTCACCTAATTCCTGCCAGTAGTAATCTTCGTTTGAATCAAGAAAGTTTTTTAAATTAATCAGATCGTCTTTGTCGAGACATCCGAGCGAATAGGCGTACAGAAATTCATAATAGTCATTTTTGTCAGCCATTATGAATCTCCTTTTAATAAATATTCCCGCAGGTTTGTAGAAGCAATCCTTACTTTTGATTTTACTGTGGCAAAAGGTATGTTAAGTTTTTCGGATATTTCTATCTGTGTCAATCCTTCATAATAAGCAAGATATATTACATATTGCTGGGCATCAGTTAATTTATTTAAGGCAACTTCAAAGCTGTCCTTTATTGCATTAGTCGTAGCCAGGTCCAGTGGATCAATCTGCTTTGAAAGCTTCGGAAGAATAAAATTTACCTCATAGTCATTTGTATATTCGGGCATTTCCACATTTTCGTTTTTCCGCCTAACTGTATCCACTGCTTTATTCCTTGCTAAGGTTACAAGCCAGGTGTAAACATTACCTGAATAGATATCAAACAATTCTATTCTCCTCCAGATAATTACAAAAACCTCGGTAAGTATTTCTTCGGCAAGGCTCTTTTCACCAGCAATCTTCTTAATTAATGTGTAAAGAAGGGGAGAATACCGATCATATAAAATTTCAAGGGCTTTTGAATCATATGCAGCAACCCTTTTCATTACATCTATGTCAGGTGAATCAGCGCTTAATCGCAAAGTAAACCGTTAAATTTGTTGGTTATCCCTATTTAAGAGCTAAATTTAACCAATTAATAAGTCAATTTGAAACAAAGTGGCGATCAAGAAGTGTCCAAATTTCGCAAGTGTCGTCCTCAAACTAAAAAGAATTGTCGGTCAACATGCAAACCGCAATGCTTTTTCCGCTACAAAATTGATCCTAATGAGTGTTTATAATCGTTTATATAAATAAAATCAAGCATTAACACCAATCCAGTGAATCATCGTCAAATTTGTCATTAAGCAGAATTTATTTTAGGCTCTAATTTATGCTGAACCTCGAATTTATTATCTTTAGAACTAAATTTAATATGGAAAGCTAGCATGACTTCCGCCGAAATAAGAGAGCAATTTTTCGACTTTTTTAGGAATAAAGAACACAGAATTGTACCGAGTTCTCCCGTCGTTCCATTTGATGATCCGACACTTTTGTTTACTAATGCCGGCATGAACCAGTTTAAGGATGTTTTCCTGGGAACTGGAAAAAGAGATTATAAACGTGCTGCTGATACCCAAAAATGCATCCGCGTAAGCGGAAAACATAACGATCTGGAAGAGGTGGGCCACGATACTTACCATCATACTTTTTTTGAAATGCTTGGGAACTGGTCTTTTGGCGATTATTATAAAAAAGAGGCCATTAAATGGGGCTGGGAACTTCTGACCGAAGTATGGAACCTCCCCAAAGAACGATTATGGGCTACAGTTTACAGAACTGACGATGACGCTTATAATTTCTGGAAAGGCGAAACCGACATTAATCCCAAACACATTTTACGATTTGACGAGAAGGATAATTTTTGGGAAATGGGTGAAACAGGACCTTGCGGGCCCTGTTCCGAAATTCATATAAATCTAAGTGATGATTTTGAAAATCCCTCCTGGATTAATGCAGGAAAACCTGAATGTATCGAATTATGGAACCTCGTTTTCATTCAATACAACCGGGATGAAAAAGGAAACCTGCATGAGCTCCCCTCAAAACATGTTGACACCGGTATGGGTTTTGAAAGAATGTGCGCTGTTCTTCAAAAGAAAAACTCAAATTATGATACCGATATTTTTTCCCCTTTGATTGAAGCGGTTTCTAAAAGATCCGGCGTTAAATACGAAAAAGAAGAAGACAAAATTCCAATGCGCGTTATCGCCGATCACGTCCGTACACTTACGTTTGCAATCTCAGATGGAGCTGTTCCGGGAAATGACGGTCGAGGATACGTTTTAAGGAGAATTTTAAGAAGAGCAGCACGTTACGGTAGAAAACTAAATTTACATAAGCCTTTCCTTTTTGAGCTGGTGGATTTGCTTGTAAAAAATATGAGCAGCGTTTTTCCCGAAATAAAAGAGAAGAAAGAATACGTAAAAAAAGTCATCCGGGGAGAAGAGGAGAACTTTAATGCAACTCTCGATCGCGGAATTGAACTATTCGATGAACTTATTAAAGATTTAAGAAAGGAAAATAAGAATATTATCCCAGGCGAAGATGTTTTTAGGCTTTATGATACATATGGTTTTCCAGTTGACCTAACAAACATAATGGCAAAGGAAAATGGGTTTGCGATAGATGAAGCAGGTTTCAATAAATTAATGGACGAACAGAAAGAAAAAGGCAGAGAAGCTTCAAAAGAAAAGTTTGCTTCTGTGAATATCTCCATAAATGATTTAAAAGGATTCGAGCTAACCGGTGAAAGCAAATCAGAATTTACCGGCTATGATGAGTTGAAATCAGAATCTAAAATCATAGGCCACAAAAAAGAAAACGGCAATGATCTGCTTCTTCTCGATAAAACCCCGTTTTATGTTGAAGCTGGGGGACAGATAGATGACCACGGAGAAATAGCAACCGATAGATCCAGCCTTAAAGTAATAGATGTTACAAAAGTAGATAATAAAATTATTCATGTTGTCGAAAATGAACAAAGCAGCCCCGTTATACCCGGCACAAATGTAATCGCAAAAGTTGATAAGGAACGCCGTTGGGATATTATGCGAAATCATACAGCGACACATTTTTTGCACTCTGCGCTTAGACAAATTTTAGGTACGCACGTTCATCAAGCTGGTTCTTACGTAGGACCAGACAGGCTTCGTTTCGACTTCACACATTTCGCTAAGCTAACCGATAACGAACTAAGAGATATTGAGAGCCTTGTTAATGAAGAACTGAGAAAAAGCATCCCCCTGCAGCATCACAGAAACATTCCATTTGATGTAGCAAAAAAAATGGGAGCCCTTATGTTCTTCGGTGATAAATATGGAGATAAAGTAAATGTTGTTCAGTTCGGAGAGTTCAGCAAGGAATTCTGCGGTGGAACTCACGTACAAAACTCATCTCAAATAGGATTGTTCAAAATTATAAGCGAATCATCGATTGCAAGCGGGATAAGACGCATTGAGGCAGTTACAGGCAGCGGGATTGAGCAATACATTCAACACCAAATTGAGCTTATGAGACAGCACGATGACAAGTTAGCCGAACTTATAGAAGAAAAGAAAAAGCTGGAAAAGGAAAACGCAGAGCTTAAGCTTAAAGAAAAGCTGGAACATATTGACTCGGTTGTTTCAAACTATAGTAATGTGAACGATATAAAAATCTATAAAGCTAGGGTCAATGCAGATAATATGGATGAATTAAAGTCCTTCGGCGATGAATTAAGAAATAAAATAAAAAATGGTGTGGGTGTTTTGTTTTCCGAACTAGAAGGCAAAGTGGGGATCGTATGTGTCGTATCAGATGATCTTATTAAAGATAAGAAACTATCTGCTGGAAAGATTGTTGGTGAAGTTGCTAAACTTGTCGGCGGCGGGGGGGGAGGAAGACCCCATCTTGCAACTGCAGGAGGGAAGAACACAGAAAAAATCCCTTCTGCTCTGAAAGAAATTGAAAATATAATTTCCAGGTTTCTATAATTATAGCCCTTCCAAAGTCTCCTTAAGAGGGACTTTGTTCTATTTTACATTTTTATTAGCATATTCCTTTATGTCAAAAACCAGAATAAAATATATTTGTTCAAATTGCGGATATGAGTCTCCCAAATGGCTTGGTAAATGTCCCGAATGTGAAAACTGGAATTCCTTTACCGAAGAGATTGTAGAGACCAATCACCGTAAACCTTCTTCATTTAAAGGAGAAATGAAAATCACAAAAATCACAGATATTTCAGCCAATGAAGAAGAAAGAATCAAAACAGGAATAATTGAATTTGATAGGGTACTCGGGGGTGGACTAATGCCCGGCTCAGTTACCCTTTTGGGAGGTGATCCGGGAATCGGTAAATCAACGCTTGTTATGCAGGCTTCTTCATTAATTAAAGAGAAAGTTCTCTATGTTACCGGCGAGGAATCAGAGAGACAAATTAAAATCCGAGCAAAAAGATTGAATCTTAAATCGGAAAACTTTTATGTCTTGGCAGAAACAAACATGAGTCCAATCCTTTCGGCGATGAATAAACTTTCACCTGAAGTAGTGATTATTGATTCAATCCAAACGGTTTACAGAAATGAGCTTGAAAATTCTCCCGGAACTATTACCCAGATAAGGGAATGTACTTCCCTATTGATGGAAGAAGCCAAGAAAAAACATTACTGTATTATTATAGTTGGCCACGTTACTAAAGAAGGATTTATTGCTGGTCCAAAAATACTTGAGCATATTGTCGACACTGTGATTCAGTTCGAAGGTGAATCAAATCATTCTTTCAGAATTTTGCGTGCATTGAAAAACAGGTTTGGCAATACAAATGAGATTGGCATTTTTGAAATGCATGAAGAAGGTCTAACTGAAGTAAAGAATCCCAGCGAACTTTTTCTAAGCGAAAGAGAAAGAGAGGCTCCCGGTTCAGTAGTTACTGCGAGCATGGAAGGAACACGCCCTTTGCTTCTTGAGGTGCAGGCTCTTGTTACACCATCTAACTATGGTTACCCTCAAAGAGTAACAACCGGATTTGATCAGCGAAGACTTTCCATTCTTTTAGCGGTTTTAGAAAAAAGAGGGGACCTCCGACTTTCAGCCAACAATGTATTTTTAAATATGGCAGGAGGCGTCAGAATTTCAGAAACGGCTGTTGATCTGGCTGTTTGTTGCAGCATAGCGTCCAGCCTGCTGGATAAGGTTGTCGATAATCAAACTGTTGTAATTGGAGAGGTGGGCTTAGGGGGAGAGATTCGGAGTGTCGGGCATATAGAGAAAAGAATCCAGGAAGCTGAAAAACTGGGTTTCAAGCTGGTCATAATACCTAAAAATAATGCGAAAAACGTCAAAAAAGGCGGTTCTGTAAAGATTGTGGTCGTTGAGACCCTCATGGAAGCCGTTAATAAAGCCTTCAAATGATTCAAAAAAGCAGACATTAAAACTTATTTATTTTGTTTTTTTTGAATAAAGTACTATTTTGGCGAACGGTTTAAAAAACCGGAGAATTAATTCTTTTAATATTTTTCGTAGAGGTAAGTTAGTGAGTACTAAACTTTTTGTGGGATCGCTCCCATGGGCAGTTGATGATCAGGCGTTACTGTCTGCATTCGAACCACACGGTAAAGTCGTCTCTGCCAAGGTGATTACTGATCGCCAGACCGGTAGATCGAGAGGATTTGGTTTCGTGGAAATGGAAAACGAATCCGAGGCAAGTGCAGCTATTAAGGCTCTTAATGGAACTGAGTTTAAGGGCAGAAACATCATAGTTAGCGAAGCAAAACCGAAGAGTTAAAAAATAAATTTTTGGTATACCTGACTACCGTCAGGAAGGCTTTCGATCTAGAAGCGCTCTTTTTCAGGGCGCTTTTCTTTTTTAAATCCTCACTCTTACTCAAGTCTTGATAATAATTTAAGAATAGTATCAGAACATAAACATATTAAATCCGACTCTGAAATTATTTTCCCCGCGGTGATTTAACTTCCATGCGAATTCTATTTTTACTGGGACTAAAGCATGTGCCAGCCCAAACCCAATTTCATAGAAGGGACTTTTAAATGTATTAACAGGGTTCGGCAAAATTGATGCTGCATCACTGCTGACCTTAGAATACGCTGCGTTAAAAAAAGTATTGAATTGTATATCCCAATCCTTAAGTCCCGGTATATTTAACAGCCTGAACAACTCAGATCTGAAATTATAATCAAGGTTTAACGTGATCACCCTATCACCTATAACTTCATTATATCCAAGAGTTCTGAAAGTATAACTGTGGGCAATTAAGTTGATGTCACCAGGCAGTGCATACATCATCTGATAAGGCAGTTTCCCTTCATTGTATACTCCATAAATTCTATAACTTAAATATGTTGACCTAAATGAATTTAATCTGCCAAATGCAGATAAATCATATTTTGTAAAACGTTCAGTGCTATTTAATATATCCGGGCTAGAATAAGTAACACCGCCATCAAAAATAATATATGAGTTTCCAAGTGAAGTTCTTCTCCTAAACATACCGTCTTCCACATAATCCCTGAAATCCAGCCGGAATCCCGCTGAAAACGAATTTATCCTGGTTTGAGAAATAGGCGGATTAGCTCTGTAAGTTTTTTCGGAGTTAAACACCGATAAAGATGTGTTCTTAAAAGCATTTTTATCAGTACTGTTTGAGAACCCTAAATTTAACCGAAGAACCGGAAATACTTCTCCTCTAAGGTTAATATTAAATCCGCTTGAATAATAATAATTTCGAAAATCATCCTTAAATAAAAGAGCCAGCAATGTTGAGGATAATCTCCGGTAATTATCTGATTCGCTAAAAAGAATTTTTATAGTGTTAAATGCTTCAAATGAAATTCGGTATGTTCTGTAATCGCCAATCAGATATGTCGAATTTATGCTTGATTTAAATCGATCATCCGCAGTACCGTAAGAAAAATGAGTGTTTGAATAAAATCGGCGATCCATCAAACCTGAAAAATCTAAATCAAAATCCAGCGCGTGCCCCTCAACACGGTTAAAATGATATATACCAAGGGGGCCGCTGGTGGAAAAATTATTGCCCCAATCAATATTTCCAGACAATAATGAAAATCTGTCACCAAAACTTTCTTGTGTTCCGCTCAGGCTGTCTATTCTTTGGTATGCTTTCTCTTCTTCCGACGTATTTGGGATTGTTTGAGCTTCCTTCCAGTAAACCGAATCTTTTTTATCTGCGTTGGGAAGTACCGTAACAATTGCTTTATTAAAAAATGAATCCTCTATTTTAGGATTTATTTTATAATCATATAGACTCGAAGTTAATTCGAAACCAAATTTTGCGAGTCCCAGGTAATTAATTTTAATTAGCAGATGATAGTCAACAGGCATGTAAATAGAATCACTGAACATTGCAAACTGTTGAACAACATTTAATGTATCAAATATCCCGCCTATGTTTGCAGCTTTATTTAAATCCAGATCAACTTTTATAAGATCATACGTCCCATTTATTATATAGATATCTCCTTCAAATCCTGGATTACTGGAATTTGAAGGTGTTATAAAAATCTGGTACACAGATCTGTTATTTATTGCCAGAATATTTTTCAGATAAAAATCATAATAACTTAGAGCATTATCGGCAAGAGGACCTGGCAGATCAATACCGGCGAACTGCATGGTGTTTTCATAAAAATTCTGGATAAGTCTGCCACCTGTAAAAATATTCAATGTTGGCGGCAGGTTTGCACTTTGTTTTCTTGCGAGAATTATTTCCTTGTAATTATTGGGCTTTTTAAAATAACCCCTACTCTGGTTTTCAATTATAGCACTTATCTTTAAGTTGGAAGAATCGCTGCTGCCGAGCCCGGAAACTAATCTACGGCCTTTTATTGTAAGGTCGTTTTCCGTCTTCAATACCCCTTTTGTATAAGCTTCATACTCATAGCTGTTCAGCTTGCTGTTTCGTTCCTTTTTTCTTGCAAGAGCATTCCTGATAATTCTTATTGCAGGATCTTCGCCGGGAACGATGACAATGTCAGGCAATGTAATGTTAGTCTGGTTTAAGTGAAAATCCACGTTGGAAATATTATTATAAACGTTAATAACAAGAGTATCAGATTTGTATCCAATGTAGGATGCAATCAGTTTATGTTTCCCGGATTTAACCTTTAATTCGTATTCGCCGTTTTTATTTGCAGAAGCGCCATATGTGGTTCCTGCTACTCTGATATTAGTAAAGCTAAGAGGTTCCTTCGTCGATTGATCTAAAACCCTTCCTTTTACAAAATACTGTTGAGCATTTACAAAACAGGCAAATAAAAAGAACAGAATTACTATCTTCATAAATTTATGCTAATTGTCACAGCCATTATAAAAAAATCTTTTTTTTCATCAAAGACGCTATATTTATGCCTTGCCAAAATCAATTCGTAAAAGCATTGTAATAATCGACTATTATTTTCTTCGGGCGATTATATACAGAACCGTTCATATAATTAATCAGATTTATCAGCCTCTCTCTTCAATAAGAGAGCAATAATCGCTATTTTTAAAGATTAAAGTCAGTCACTATATAGGTAGAAAATGTTATGAAAAAAAATTTGCTCATCACTTTAGTTTTGTTCTTTATATGTGCGTCTATAAGCATTGCACAGGATAAAATAAATTTTACAGAATATAACCTTGATAACGGCATGCATGTAATACTCCATCAGGACAAATCGACGCCTATAGTTGCAGTAACAATGACGTATCACGTTGGATCAAAAAATGAGCATCCTGACAGAACAGGATTCGCGCATTTTTTCGAGCACTTAATGTTTGAAGGCTCACCCAATATTCCGCGTGAACAGTATTACAAGATAGTCCAGAATGCAGGTGGACAATTAAATGCAAATACATCTTTTGATAGAACATTTTTCTATGAAATTCTTCCATCCAATCAGCTTGATCTCGGACTCTGGCTTGAATCCGAGAGACTACTTCACCTGAAAATCGACTCAATTGGAGTCGAAACCCAAAGAAAAGTAGTTATTGAGGAAAGGCATCAAAGATACGATAACCAACCATATGGTTCTGTTCTTGAGGAAACCTTTAAGAGAGCATTTAAAGGTACACCATACGAATGGATGCCTATAGGCTCTGTGCAATATATTGATAAAGCAACAATAGATGAATTCAGAAATTTTTATAAAGAATTTTATGTCCCGCAAAATGTAACCCTTTCAATCGCCGGTGATATTGATATTGACTCTACTGAAAAAGAAATAGCAAAATATTTTGCAACGATACCAAGAGGAACTGAAAATATTTATCGGCCCAAATTTCAAGCGCCAATACAATCTTCCGAAATCAGAGATACCATTTATGACAATATTCAGCTTCCTCTCGTGCTTCAGGCTTACCACGTACCTCCACAAGGGACTGCTGATTATTATGCTCTAAATATGCTTACAACTTTGTTGTCTACTGGCAGGAGTTCTTGGTTTTATAAACAAATTGTGGATAAAGAACAGAAAGCTATTCAAACAGGAACATTCCCGCTTGCGCTTGAAGGACCAGGATTATTCATCGCTTATGGAATATGCAATGCGGGTGTGAAAGCAAATGAGCTCGAAGAGTCAATGCAAAAACAACTTGATCTGGCCAAGAAGAATCTAATAACAAAAGAAGAATTTGAAAGAATTAGAAACCAGGTCAAAAATAGTTTTGTAAATCAAAACGCAACAGACTTAGGCGTTGCAGAAAATTTGGCACAGTATCATGTCTTTTTCGGCAACACAAACCTAATAAACACAGAAATTGACAAATTTATGAAAGTTACAAGAGAAGATATTAAGAGAGTAGCAGATAAATATTTAACAAAAGATAACCGGGTTGTGTTATATTATCTGCCAAAATCATTAGAGCCAAAGATGGAGGGTAAATAATATGAAAAACAAAATCTTTATTTTATTATTTGCATTCATATTTTCATTGCCCTCTTTAGCTCAGGTTGATCGATCAAAAATGCCAAAGCCGGGGCCGGCTCCGGAAATTCACCTTGGCAAATATGAATCATTTAAACTTCCGAACGGATTAAAAGTCTTCGTGGTTGAAAATCACAAGCTTCCAAGAATTTCTTTATCGCTTGTTGTTGATAGAGATCCTATCAGAGAAAAGGATGCGGTTGGTTATCTTGAGGCTGCTGGCGATCTTTTAAGAACAGGAACCAAAACTAAGACAAAAGACCAACTCGATAAAGAAATCGATTTTATTGGAGCAACCATTTCAACTTCATCAATGGGTGTATTTGCGACGTCACTTTCAGAATTGAAAGAAAAATTAATTTCTATAATGTCTAATATCGTATTAAACTCAGACTTTAAACAGGCTGAACTTGACAAAATAATAAAGAGAATGAGATCGGCATTAGCAGCACAAAAAGACGATCCGGAATCGATATCAAATACAGTTGAAAATGCTGTTCTCTTTGGAAAAGATCACCCTTATGGTGAGGTTGAAACTGATGAGACACTTGGTAACATCACCCTGCAAAAATGCAAGAACTACTATTCTACTTATTTTGCTCCCAATATTTCATATCTTGCTGTTGTAGGTGATATCACGCCGCAAAAAGCAAAGGCTCTGATTACAAAATATTTTGGTAGCTGGAAGAAAAAGGATGTGCCGAGATTCACTTACAAAACTCCAACAGCTCCAAAAGAAAGAGAAGTTGCGTTGGTTGACCGTGAGAATTCAGTCCAGTCAGTTATTGATGTTTCATACCCGATCCGGTTAAAGCTTGGCGACCCTGATTTGATTAAGGCCACTGTGGCTAATACAATTCTCGGTGGAGGCGTTTTCAGGTTATTTGAGAACCTGAGAGAAAAGCATTCGTATACTTACGGTGCTTATTCTTCTTTAATTCAAGACAGGGTTGTTGGAAATTTTTCTGCCACGACGGAAGTAAGAAATACAGTTACTGACAGTTCAATAGCGCAAATCTTATATGAGATGAACAGGATCAGGAATGAAAAGGTGCCTAAAGATGAACTTCAAATGGCAAAGAATTATATGACCGGAAATTTCGCTATAAATCTTGAACATCCGCAGACAATAGCAACTTATGCCATAAACATAGACAGATATAACCTTCCAAAAGACTATTACCAAAATTATCTCAAAAACATTGCTGCTGTTACTGCTGATGATGTCCAGAAAATGGCACAAAAGTTTATTCTACCCGATAATTCTTACGTAATAGTTGTAGGGAAAGGTTCTCAGATTGAAAGCACTTTAAAGCAATTTGGCCCGGTGATACTATACGATCAATATGGTGATAAGATTGATACGACAAAGAACAAAGCGCCAAAAGGAGTAACCGCAAATACTGTAATTAATAAATACATAAAAGCAATTGGTGGAAGGGAAAATCTTGAAAAAGTAAAGGACAAAACTACCGTAATGTCAGGCTCGGTTCAGGGAATGAATATAAAAATGAAGATTTACCAGAAAGTGCCGAACAAAATAAAACAGGAACTGGATGCTGGGGTAATAAAACAGGAAACTTATTATGACGGAAAAAAAGGAATTGTATTATCAGGAGGCAATACCGTAGATATAACAGGAGAGGCGCTTGAAACAATGAAATATCAGGCAATGATGCACCCGATATACATTATTGATTCCCTTAATATAAAAACAAAATTGCTCGGAATAGAAAAAGTTAATGGTAAGGATGCATACAAAATCGAAGTTACTTTGCCAAACGGTAAAAACTGGATAGAATATTTTGATCCCGACACCGGATACAAGATAAAAGACAGCCAGGATATTACGGTTCCACAGGGTACCTTCACAAAGGTGAATGAATACTCTGATTTTAGAAATGTTGACGGTGTTATATATCCATTCAAGCTTAAACAAACAACCGGACCACAATCGTTAGAAATGACTGTAAAATCGATTAAAGTGAATACCGGAATACCAGATTCTACATTCGAATATAAGAAATAGACCCTATTAATTTTGGGGTTTATATCCTCCTGTTGATAATTTACAGCAGGAGGACTTTTTATTTAATATATCGATGAAACTTAGTTTAATATGTCAGATAAAAAATATTCGGTAATAGTTTTCGATTTAGGAATGGTTTTAATTCCCTACGACTACAACATTGCGCTTGAGCGGCTTGAAAAGATCGAAAAAGGATTTGGTGTAAATTACTTAAATCATTATAAGGCTAATTACGAAATACACCGCCGGTTTGAACGTGGTGATATCTCCGAGGATGAGTTTTTAAATAAAATAATGGTGGTATTCGACGGAAAGGTAGATAAAGAAACCTTCAAAAAGATTTACTCCGAAATTTTTATTGTTAATGAAGATGTGGCTGCCCTATTGCCCGAATTAAAAAAAAGTTATAAGCTTATACTGCTTTCCAACACCAATTCAATTCATAGAGAATATGGTTGGAAAAACTATGGGTTCCTGAAATATTTCAATAAATTGATCCTCTCATATGAAGTTGGGGCAGTAAAACCAGAGGAAAAAATATACAGAGCAGTGGAAAAAGTTTCCGAAAGACATCCATATGAACTTGTATTTATAGACGATGTAAAGGAATATGCAGATGCCGCTATAAAATGTGGTTGGGATGGAATCCAGTTTACCAGCTATAAAAAATTAGTAAACGAATTAAAATCCAGAAAAATATTATAAATTAAATAAATTATGCAAAACCTGGTTAAAGATGATTTTAAATATGAATCCGAACAATTTGCCGATATACAGATTCTTCGCTACCAGGTCCCGGGGTTTACAGACCTTTCCCTAAAGCAAAAAGAACTCGTTTATTATTTATATCAAGCTGCTCTTTCCGGTAGAGACATTTTATATGACCAGAATTACAAATATAATTTAATTATACGCAGAACTTGTGAGGCAATAATAAATGGTTATCGTGGGGATAGAAGTTCCGAGCATTGGAAAAATTTTGTGATCTATACCAAACGGTTATGGTTTTCAAATGGAATTCATCATCATTATTCTACAAAAAAAATATTACCAAATATTAATATTGAATATTTTGAAACCCTTATCAATAATACCGACGTAAACCTTCTTCCTCTTGAAAAAGATCAAACCGTAAAAGAATTATTAGTATTTCTTTGTCCTTTAATTTTTGATCCTAATGTTGATTCGCAAAAGGTTGTTCTTGATCCAGATATTGATATGATTAAGTCATCAGCAACAAATTTTTATGAGAATATTTCACAAAGTGAAGTTGAGGAGTTTTATAAAGAAGAAATTAATAACAACAGTACCAAACCTGTTTCTCACGGATTAAATTCAAAACTATTAAAAAAAAGTAATAAAATTGCTGAGCGAATATGGAAAGAAGGGGGAATGTATTCAGCAGCAATTGAAAAGATAATTTACTGGCTTAAAAAGGCTGTTACTGTTGCTGAAAATGAAATCCAGAGACAGGCGTTTGACAAACTAATAGAATTCTATAAATCAGGTAATATGAAAATTTGGGATGAATATAACATTATATGGATACAGGATACGGAATCTATTGTTGATATGGTTAATGGATTTATAGAAGTTTACAATGATCCACTAGGTTACAGAGGCTCATTTGAATCTGTTGTTTCCATAAAAGATTTTGAAGCGACCAAACGAATTAAAACAATCAGTGATAATGCCCTGTGGTTTGAGAATCATTCCCCTATAGCAGACAAGTATAAGAAAAAAATGTAGTTGGTATTTCAGCAAAGGCAATCACAGTTGTTGTGGAATCTGGTGATGCTTCTCCTTCAACGCCTATTGGAATTAACCTTCCAAATTCTAGATGGATCAGAAAAGAGTATGGCTCCAAATCTGTAAATCTCAGCAATATTGTTCATGCCTATGACAGGGCTGCATCACAAGAGGCATTAAAGGAATTTTCATATTCCTGGGAAGAAGTTGACCGAACAAATAAATATGGCCCCCTTGCTGATAATCTTGAAACAGATATGCATGAAGCAATTGGTCATGCTTCCGGTCAAATAATGCCGGGCGTAGGTACCCCAAAGCAAACATTAAAGAATTATGCTTCTGCAATAGAAGAATCACGTGCCGACCTGATCGCACTTTATTATCTACCTGACAGTAAACTTGTTGAATTGGCATTATTTCCAAACAGCGAAGCTTATAAAGCAGAATACGATAAATTTATCAGGAACGGATTAATGCTCCAACTATTCAGAATTAAGCTGGGCGAAAACATAGAAGAGCCCCATATGCGTAACAGGCAACTAATTTCAATGTGGGCTTATGAGATGGGAAAGGATGAAAAAGTAATCGAAAAAAAA
>Ga0315535_1000968_pt1 | contig 19673 bp, 13 predicted proteins | sample SalMarSW160220MG_2_FD_203092 | JGI IMG/M metagenome (GOLD analysis project Ga0315535, IMG submission 203092) | Salt marsh sediment microbial communities from the Plum Island Ecosystem LTER, Massachusetts, United States - Salt Marsh Sediment SW1602-20 ... | reverse complement strand
GGCCGCTTTTCGACTTGTGGCCTTCGACCTTTTACAGGGGCGCCCGCTGGGCATCGAGCGGGTCGAGTTGAGCATCTCCCGCGGGAAGGATCTCCACAAGATGCTGGCGCGCGTCAGTCCGGGCGGATCGATCGCCGACTTGAACGTCAGGCTGCCCGCATGGCCGCCGGGCGACGCCCAGCTGAGGCTCGCAATCGAAACCGGCCTTGGTGATGCCGAGCTTTCCGCGGATGTGACGCTCGACCCTCGGGCGACCTCCCGGCTGCGGCTGGTGCCGCCCTCAAAAGGATGGAAAAAGCCGCCGGTACTCTTGCGACGCGGCCCGACTCGTGCACCCGCTGAACAGGGGACGCAGCCCGCCTCCGAAGAACCCGCCCGGTTCGTCATGTTTCCAGCCTCTGGAAGGCTTTCGAGTAGTTTTCCATCCCGCCTGCTGGTCAGGATCCTCGACGCGGAAGGCCGGCCGGTGCAAGGATTGTTTGGGTTGGATGATTCACCGGGCCGCCCAACCGACGATTGGGGCCTGGTCGAGGTCACGCTCGCCGAGCGCCCGGATCGGCTCAGGCTTTCTTTCCAGGGTGAAACCGGAAGCCTGGCGGGCGGAGTGGAGTTCGAGCGAACCCCGACCCAGATCGATCTGGCGCTGTCCGGCCCGCTGCTCTCGGCGGGAGAGGAGTTGACGACGGACCTGAAGACGATCTCGCCTTCGGTTCCGGTGTACCTGGATGCCTGGTGGCGGGGCGGCTTGTGCCTGAGCATGCAAACCGAGGCTCATGACGGCCGGGCGCGCGTCAAGTTCGAGGTGCCGGCCGGGATTGACGGGCCGCTCGTGGTTCAGGCGCGCCTGGATCCCTTCGGGGACGGCCGGGCGGTTCGCGGCGCTACGGTCATGGTCGGCAAGTCGGACCGGCCGTCGCCCAGAGAGGCGCTTGGAATGCTTGGTAGCCTGCCTGCCGGACCGGGTTTCTGGGACGAGGTGGGTAAACTGGATAACGTCAGGCAGCCCGGGCGAGCGCTCTTACAAGCGCTGCTCTCCAGGGTCGCGTCTCCCGACGGACCGCTGCCGCGCCTGATTGACGGGCAGGCGAGTGAGCAAGAGACGCTCGAGCGACATCAACGCCGGGTGATCGTCTTTGGATTGTGGATGGTCGGCCTGTTGTCCGCCATAGCCTGGCTTACGGTTATGGTAATGCTGCTGCGTGATCTACGCGGGGCAGCCTCTCTTCAGCTTCGCCAGGGACTCAAGGCAGTGCTTTTAGCCGGCGCAGTTCTGGGGCTGGTCTTTTTAGCGGGCTGGTTCTGGCTGTGGTGGTCGGCGGCCGGGTTGCTCTGATGCCTGAGGTCCCAATCCGTGGCTATTCTACCGGTTCCTGGTGAACACAATCTTTGCCATAGAGGACACAGGCGCGCGGCGGGTTCTCGGCGGCCTTCTCAGCGTCGGCCTTGCGTGCCGGGTCCGGCCAATTTTCGTAGTCGGGCAGGTGACCCCAGAAGGGCACGCACATCATCCTGTTCTTGCACTCCTCGTGGCAGACCTCTTTGTCGTCCACCAACTCACAGCTCTTACCGCACAGGATGGCTTCGGCGCAATCACTCTGCTGCTCGCACGAGCGGCGACAGACCAGGTGTGTCTCGCTTGCGCCCAGGCACTTGTTCGACGTGCGCGCGAGTTCGAGCACGCAGCGGGAACCCGCGGGACAACTGGTTTCGTCTTCTGCGACGTCGAGAGTGTCCGGGTCGTCGGGTGTGCATTCAGTTACCGTGCATGAACCGCCCGGCATATTGTGATCGCAGGTCAAAGTGAAACTTTGCTCGCCGCTGCCGCAATGCTGGTCGGTCTGGCAAAAATCTCCGACCCTGGTGGGTAGATCTCCGCATCCTGCCGGGACAGTTGCTAGAAAACAACAGGCTAAAGAGAGCCATAGTCTTTCCATTTCCCGCTCCTTATGCACATGAATCAATAACACTGTACCCATGTGTTCGGACGACGTCAAGTGTCTGTTCAATTGACCAGCTTGCCCCTGAAAGCGTAGAATCGACATATACTGGATTATGTCGAGGTGCTCCATGAACAGGCTTTTTTCGTCAATATTTGTTCCTCTTCTTCTGGCGCTGGGCCTGTTGGGCATCTCTTGCGGATCGAGCACTCACGGCAGCAAGACCTGTACCATAGACGGCGACTGCCCCGACGGCGAGTTCTGCGTTTCCGGCGTTTGCGCCCAGTGCAGATACAAGGCCGACTGTCCCGATGGCGACACCTGCCAGGACGGCAAGTGTGTCAAGGACTGCCCTATAGACGATCGCTGCCAGAGCGGCGGCAATTGTTGCCCCGGAAACTACGAATGCGTCGATCGAACCTGCCGCCCGCCTTGCGGCGGAACTCGCTGCGGTCACCGCTCCGAGTTGTGCTGCACGACCGGCCAGGTCTGCGAGGACGAGCGCTGCATGACCGATTGCGGAGCCAACCAGCGCTGCGGGCGCGATCTCGACATGTGTTGCGCCGCCGACCAGATTTGCTATGGATTCGGCTGCACCACGCTTGGTGTAGAGTGCGAGCAGCAAAGCGATTGCCCGGCCGGCCAGATTTGCGAACGCGATCTGGGCAAGTGCATCGACGAGCAGGTCGTCGGAGACTGCGTCTACGTTCCCCCGGTGGGACAATTCAATCCGCAGATCGATTGTCGCTGGAGCCCGCCCGGCAACCAGGTGACTCCCGCGCGTGACGACGTCGTCATGGCCCCGGTAGTGGCCAACCTGACCGATGACAACGGAGACGGCAAGACCGATCACTTCGACATCCCGGAGATCGTCTTTGTCAGCTACGATTACGAGGGCGACGGATGCTGCAACCAGAAGGCCACACTGCGCGTGGTCAACGGGGCCTGCAACCCCGACGGCTCGATGACCACCATCTATTCGAGCTCGGCACCGGGTCTCGACAACTCGGGCGGGCTGGCCATAGGCGACCTGGACGGCGACGGGGTGCCGGAGATTGTCGCCATGACCATCGTCGATGTCGGCGGTACTCCCCGTCCCCAGGGCACGGTGGCCTTCAAGCGCAGCTTGCCGGACGGGTCGGACTGGAGCGTGATGTGGCAGAACACCGACTACCCGACCTGGAACGTCCATACCCGCGGGGGAAGCCAGCCTTCCTTGGCCAACCTGGACGGCCAGGGATCGCCCGAGGTGATCATCGGCAACGTGGTGCTCAACGGCAACGACGGCAGCCTGCGCTGGGACGGCCTGGTGACGGTCGGCCCGAGTGCGGGAATCGGCAACAATGCCTTTTTGGGCCCGGTTTCGAGCGTGGCCGATATCGACCTGGACGGCAAACCGGAGGTGCTGGCGGGCAACACCTGCTACAGCTTCGACGGCCAGGAAAAGTGGACTTATCACTACACCTCCGACAACTCCGACTGCGGCGGCAACCTGCCCTGTGACGGCTTCACCGCGGCGGGCAACTTCGATTCGGACGATCAGGGCGAGGTGGTCATCGTCCGCCGTGGCGAGGTGTTTATCATCAACCATGACGGCAGCCTGCTCGACAAGGTCGCCATTCCCAAGGATGATTGCGATTATAACGAAAGCGGGCCGCCCACGGTGGCCGACTTCGACGGCGACGGGCGGCCGGAGATAGGCACAGCGGCGGCGGACTACTACGAGATAATCGATCTCGATTGTTTCGGTAACCCCCTGCCGGCCGGCTGCGCTGCGCAGGGCGTGTTGTGGAAAGTGCCCAACGAAGACTGTTCGAGCAGGGTGACAGCCTCGTCGGTCTTCGACTTCGACGGCAACGGGCATGCCGAGGCGGTCTATGGCGACGAGACCACCTTCCGGATCTTCGACGGCACGACCGGAAGCGAGTTGTTCGTCGATTCGCAGCACAGGAGCCACACCCGGCTAGAGATGGTTGTCATCGCCGATGTGGACAACGACGGCAACGCGGAAGTGGTTGTGGCCGAAAACGCCTACAACAACGGAACCCCGGGAGTCGTGGTCTGGGGCGACGTGCTCGACAACTGGGTCTTCACCCGGCGCATCTGGAACCAGCACTCTTATCATGTCAGCAACATCTCAGAGGACGGCAGCGTGCCCCTTTATGAGCAACCCAACTGGCTGACGGACGGGCTGAACAACTTTCGCCAGAACGTCCAGGGCGAGGGCCTGTTCTGGGCGCCAGACTTGCTGGTAATCAACCTGGGCGCGGTCTGCGAGCTTAGCGGCGCGCTGTACGTGACCTTCGACGTCATGAACCAGGGCAGCCGCATGGTCGGACCGGGCGCCTCGGTGACGCTCTATGCGGACACCGATGCGATTGACACCGTCAAAACCACCCAGACATTGCTGCCGGGCCAGATCGAGCACTTCAGCTATTCCTGGCAAATTCCGCCCGCGATGCAGGATGTCTCTTTCGACCTGAGCGTGAGCGCGGACGACATCGGCGACGGCAGCGGCCAGAACAACGAGTGTGACGAGGGCAACAACCGCGCCACGCTGGCCGGGCTCTCGTGCGGCGTGGTCGACTGAGTTCTAATCGACTGACTTTCCAGAAGGCGATTTCCTGATCATTCGACTAGAAGATCTGCAGGCAGCTCCACCAGGTTGCCGTCGCGATCGACGCAGACAACCTGGACATCGGCATTTACCAGAATGGAATCTTCTCCCTTGCGGCGGACCTGCTGATCGAAGCTCAGGCGATAGTCCGAGCTGCGCCGGCAGATCGTCTGGACGATCAGGCTGTCCGCCAGGCGTGCCGCTTGCAGGAACTTGATCTTCAACTCGTGCACCACGAAGAGAATATCGTCGATACCCATACTGCCCCGGGGAAGATTCTGCGCTCGCATTAGTTCATCACGCCCGCGCTCGAAGAACTTGAGGTAGTTGGCGTGATAAACCACGCCCTGGGCGTCGGTGTCCTCCAGGTAAACTCTAACGGCGAGTTCGTGCGATTTCATGTTGACCTCCCGCCAGAGGTTATTCCGGCCGTGCCCGCGGGGTCAAGAGCCGTTGACCGGACAAGACCCATCGCCTAGAATCGAATACGGGGTGGACAGGAGATCGGGTGATCCGCAAATCCGACAGACCGGACGGGAAAATCAAGTGCCTTGTGCAGCGCAGCCAGCGACGCCTGATTGCCGGCCGGGTCACATCGGCCCTGCTGGATTGCGCTGTTTTCGCCTTTTTGGCCGCTTTGGCTTACATGAGTCTTTCGGGGCCGCTGGATCTTGGCACAAGTGCGCGGGATGTTTTTTTTATCGGGCTGGGAGCCATGATCCTGGCATACGTCGCAATCGAGGCTTTACAGGGCACTTCGTCCATGGATGTGGCCCTTCTGCTCGACGAACACCTGAACCTCAAAGACCGTATTTCGAGTTGGTTGTCTTTCGAAGGCAGATCCAAGCAGGGCGCATTCATGCGTGCACACCTGGCCGAGACGGTGGAATGCCTGTCGCGAGTCGAGGCCAAGCCCCTGCCGTTTCCTCTGCCTAAAAGGTTACGTGCCTTTATTCTGTTTATCGTGCTCGTGCTTCTATCGCTCATGCCGCATGCCGACAGGGCTTTGCTAGCTGAACGGGAAGACGTCCGTGCCTCGGCCGGGAAGGTCAGCGCCGCTCGCAGAAAAGCCCGTGAACTTGCGCGGATCCGCCATGAGGCCGGGTTGCGGGGCCTGCCGAAGCTTGCGGGAATGATCGCCGACGTCGAGCGGGAAATGTCTGCTAAAATCGATCTACTTACAAAGCAAGAACGTAAACCCCCTGCCGATGCACGCAAAGACCATGGGAAGGATTCCAGCGAACAGGCAACGGCAGAAACCGCAGCAGCCAAGACGAAGCTTACAGGGCGCGAACTGGGCCTGAGCGCGGGACTGCGCAAGGCGGGCTCGGCGGCTTACCGGCCGACCGGCAAGTTCGATAGTTTTCCCGACTCGGCCTACGCCGCGACCTTTGCCGAGCTGGATGAGCGCCTGCTGGACGGAGACCTGACAGCCCGCCAGCTTTCCGATTTGGCCCGGCACCTCGAGGGAGTGGCCGACAGGTTCAGCTCGCAGGGATTCGAGTCCGATCACCAGGCCGAGCTCGTCGAACGGGCGGCGCTCAGTCACGATGGAGACGAGGTTCTCGATACGAGCCGGGGCAACTCCTTCGATCGTTCGCTCAAGCCTCTGCAGCAGAAGTCTTTCTCCGAGTTCCTGATGCGTTATGCCGCTCACATAGGCAACAAGGCTCTTGGCCAACTGCGCTTTGAGCCCGGGGGGGAAGGCAAGAGTGATATGAAGATCGGCGCAATCAAAGCGCCTCCCGGCAAGAAAGCCGCTTCGGCCATGCGCCGGGTCGACTCCAAGCCGGCGCCGGAAACGCCCATGGTATCGGGTGAGGTCGGCAAGGCAGGGACCTCGTCGCAGGCGGCCGGAGACGGAAAGATGAAGGGTCGGGCGGAGGGCACGGCAAAAGGCGCCGGAACCAGCCCGGGCGGCGCCGGAGCCGGATCGGGAGGCGGCGGCCGGGCCGCAGGCGCGCCCCCTGTTCTGCCGCGGGCGCTTGGCGGCCGGTATCTTCCTTTACATGGTAAGCTCTCAGATGGAAAGGCGGTCGTCCAGGTCATCAACGATCATGGTCACGGCGGGCGAAGATTGGCCTCGGCCGAGAGCGCTAAGGTCACCTATCGCGACGTCTTTGTTCAGTACGCCCATGGGGCCGAAGCCGAAATATCCGGGGAGAAGGTTCCTTTGCAAATGCGCGATTACATCCGCGACTACTTTCGGTCAATCCGCCCCAACCAGGAATGACGGTGCGCAAGCGATGCCCGTAGAAGAAAAATCAGAGGATTTCTCTGCTCCCTTCGATAGCGCTTTTTTCGAAAGGCTGCAGAGCCTGCACCTGTGTTCGCGACGCATCTTCTCCGGACGGCTGAACGCGATGCATATATCGCGAAAGCTGGGCGCGGGAATGGAGTTCGCCGACTACCGACCCTACACACCGGGAGACGATCTGCGACTGATCGACTGGAATCTGTTCGCCCGTTCGGAGAAGCTGTACACCAAGCTCTACCGCAAGGAAGAAGATCGCAACCTGTTTTTTTTAGTCGATGTCTCGGCGTCTATGGCGGCGGAGCCTTTGAAATTCGACTTCGCCCGCAAGCTGGCGGCTGCCTTAGCCTACATCGGACTGTTCGAGATGGATCGCGTTTTTCTGCATGGCTTCGCAGAAGGCATCAGCGCCACGCTGCCCGGCCTGCGGGGCAGGCGGGCAATTGTCGAGGCACTGGGGTTTCTCTCACAGCTTGTGCCGGGAGGACGAACCGGCTTCGAAAAGGCCGCCCGTGATTTTATCGAACGCCACGGAGCCGGGGAGGGCGTAGTACTGATCTTTTCCGACTTTCTCGACCTCGATGGAGTCGTGCCCGGGCTGGAGATTCTCTTTCGTCAGGGTTTCGAGGTGCAGGCAATGCATGTCGTGACTACTGCAGAACGGCGTCCATCCTTTCTCGGCCAGTGGCGCCTGGCCGACCCTGAAGGAGGACACCCGCACGTAGAGCACGTCACGCGACGCATGCTGGCCCGTTATCGCCGGGCCTTTGCCGCTCACAGCGAGCATCTACAAAGGCACATGCGTGTTCATGGAGGAAGATACCTGAGGGTCACCACCGATACTCCACTCGAGGAATTGATCTTGAAAGAACTCAGGTCCGGGCGCCTGCTGGTTTGAGGAATGCGATGAGGTTCTTCGGCCTTTCGGCGACCGAGTTTTCGCTGCTTTTTGCTCTTTCTGCTTTGGCGCTGGTTGTCTTTTACCTGTTCTCGTCCCGCAGACGAACGATTGTGGTGGCGACGGATCCTATCTGGCGCCGGGCCACGGGCCGCCGTCGGACCCCGTTTCGAAAGCTTCTGTCCTTGTTGTTGCAGATTTTGATCGTCTTCATCATCTCGCTGGCTCTAGCGGATCCAAGATCACTCGGCCCTGCATCCGGCCGGCCTCTTGCGCTTGCGCTGGTTGTCGACACCTCGGCCAGCATGGCCGCGCATGAAAGCGACGGAACCCGACTGGAGAGAGCCCGGCGATTGGCGCGGACCATTGTCGACCGGCTGGCGCCCGGCGATCGGCTGGCGCTGTTTGCCATGGATGATTCGTGCAGACCGCTTACGGGTTTCAAGGATGCGAAAGAAGTTACGGCGAGCCTTGGCGAGCTCGAACCGGCGGCGGCGGCCGAGGATACGCGGAAGGCAGTGGCCTTTGCAAGCGCGGCACTGGCCGCCGAGTGCGACCCGGATTATTGTGAACAGCGCATCGTTTTGATAAGCGATCACTTTCACGATCTCGAACCGGCCGTGCCCGGGCAAGGCCCAAAGGTGCTGCAGTTCTCGATTGGCGAGGTAAGTTCCAATCTCGAACTTACGGCCTTTGATGTCCGCCCGCGCAGAGGCGCGGCGCGGGGTAGCGAAGTTTTTGTCGAGGTGAAAAACCGGGGACCCGGAATCTCCCAAGCGCGCCTGCGCATTCATACGCCTCAGGTAGTTCTGGACGACGAAAAAATCGAGATCGATCCGGGCAAGAGCTTTTCAAGGGCTTACTTTCTGCGACCGATTATGGGCGAACGCCTGATAGCCACTTTAACTGCCAAGGGTTCGGACGAGAGGGCCGACGCCTTCTCGCTCGACGACAGGGCTTATGCGCTGCTGCCGCAACGTACGGCACGCAGAGTATTACTGGTGACGGACGGTAATATCTTTCTGGAAAAGGCTCTTTCGCTGGACCCGTCGCTGAGGCTCGACATTATCAAGCCGTCGGCTTTCAAACCGGCGAGCTTGACCGGCGTCGAGGCGGTTTTCTTCGACGGCGTATGTCCCGATTCTCCCGTTCCGGCGGCCTATTTCAATGTCCCTGCGGCGGCGCCCGGAGGCTGCCCATTTATTACGGCCGGCGAGGTGGATTTTCCGAAGCTGCTGCCAATCAGGGGAGATCATCCGCTGACTGACGGAATTACATTAATCGACATGCAGATCGGGCGAGCCCGCAGGCTGGTGCCCGAGAGCAATGACGTGGAAATTCTACGCGATCAGTCCGGGCCGCTGATGATCGCGCGAGAAAAAGATTGGCATGGCGGAAAGCAGCGATTTCTGGCCGCGGGATTTGACCTGGCAGAAAGCGATCTTCCGTTGCGGGTCGCTTTTCCTCAGTTGATTCATAACTGTCTGAACTGGTTTCTGGGTCCCGCGGGCGATAGTCTGCAAATCGGGCCGGGAGTCGCAGCGCCTGTCTTTTTTCCGCCGCGGACGGCAATCAAAGATCCCCGTGGTAAGCTCCTTTCGGCTCAGAGCATAGGGCAAGGCACAAATCGGCGCTGGTTCGTGGTTCCCTCCTTGCCGGGATTCTATTCGCTCAGGCGGGGAAAGAGCGAAAAATTGCTGGCTGTTAACTTCCGGATAGATTCCGAGTCGGAACTGATCGGTGATCGGCGCCCCGGTCCCGGTCGAATTCTGTGGCGGCCCGGAGATTCAGCGGAAGCCCTGATGGCCGGCCTTGGAATCGCTGAACCAAGGAGCCTGCCTTTCAAGCCGGGCCTTCAATGGCCCGCCTTGTTGCTTGGGGTCGCCTGGTTGCTGTTTTTCGACTGGTTGTTCTTTTGTTTGCGAATGCTTTACTGAGTTGTGATGCAAAATGCTCGATGAATTGATACATAGCCTCGAGTTTTTCCTGGATCGTCACGACCTGCAGCTCTTGCATCCTGTGGGCCTCTTGTTACTGCTGTCCATTCCTGTCTTTTTGGTGCTGGGATTGTGGATGGACAAGGGTATGCGCTGGTACCGCCGACTGGCAGTCGTTTTTTTTCGGACGGCGATCATAGCCTTTCTTGCCTTGGCGCTTTCACGGCCGGTCAAGATCTCCAGGCAGAAATCGCCGGCGGTAGTGATGCTGGCCGATCTGTCGGCCAGCATTTCGGGTCAAGAGCGCAAGAGCATGGAACGTGAAATCCGGGATTTCTGGTCGGGTTGCGTCGATGCCGATTGTTACCTTGTGGGTTTCGGCGATCTGCCCGAGTTGCTTGCCGGGCCGGGAACCAGGCGCATCGATATCGTCTCGCAGCCATTCTCAAACGTGACCGATATCTCGGCCGGACTGAGATTCTCTGAAAGCTTGTTTCCCAAGTTGCACGACAAGCGCCTGGTGATTTTTTCGGATGGGAACGAGACCAGGGGAAACCTCAGGCAAGCGCTAAAAAGGGCGCGGCAACAGGGTATCGAGGTTTATACCGTTCCGATCGTGCCGCCAAGCAGCGATGATGTGCGACTCACCGACATCTTAGCGCCTGCCACGGCGCGGGTCGGCGACAAGGTGGAACTGGCCGTCGAGATTACCTCGAACACGCGCAAGCCGGTCAGTGTCAGGCTGCTGGTCGACGGCCGGCCTGTCGGCAGGAGGAGGCTGAGTGTCGGTCCCGGGCCGGGCCGGGCCGAGTTCGAAATCTACCCGTCGAAAGCAGGCTGGCACGAGATCACCGGCGTCATTTCGGCAACGGACGACAGGTATCCGCAAAACAACCGCTCCTCGGCCAGAATACACGTCTCTGCTCGTCCACGCCTGCTTCTGGTTCAGGCGGCTTTAAGCGAGAATCCGCTCAAATCGTTGCTGGGCAAGCAAGATCTGGATCTGGTTTCGACGGATCGTGAAAACATCCCGGCCCTGGCCAAGCTGGCCGCATACGATCTGGTGATCCTGGACGATCTGCCGCTTCAGAAGTTTTCGGCCCGGGTAGTAGATGAACTGCGTGGATATGTAGAGGAGCTTGGCGGCGGCTTGCTGATCTCGGCGGGCGCTAAGGCAGCGGAATTGGCAGGTCCAGATAATGCGCCGATTGAATCGCTCTTGCCGGTTCAGTTCCGCCAGGTTAAGAAAAAAGAGAAGATTCCCGCAGCCCTGGCCTTCGTCCTGGATCGTTCATCCAGCATGGGCCGGGGACAGAAATTTTCGATCCTGCTCAGGGCTGTAGTCGATACGCTCGGTCGGCTCAAGAATACGGCTCAGGTGGCGGTGATAATGTTCGACGATTTTCCCGAACTGGTCGTCGGGCTGACCGAAGCCCGCCAGCGCGAGAAGATACGCCGGGCGCTGCTGGCCCAGCGAGTGGGAGGAGGCACTTCCATATATCCGGCCCTCGAGCTTGCCCGGCGGGAACTCCTGAAGAGCGCGGCACGATTGAAACACGTTATCCTGCTCTCGGACGGACAGAGCATAAGCATCTACGCGCATTTCGGCTACCTGGTCGACAAGATCGCCCGTGACAAGATCACAGTTACCTGCATCGCCCTCGGCCAGGACGCCGACCAGGCCGAACTGAAGAGGATATCCTCGCGCAGCGGCGGACGATTCTATTATGCAGATTCGATGGATAACGTTCCCAAGATCTTCACCGCCGAGACGGAGCAGATCACCGAGGACAACGTGATCAAACAACCCGTCAGAGCCGTGCCGGCAAAGCTGGCGGAAGTGATCGCCGGGATCGACTTTGGCTCCTCGCCGCCGATCAAGGGCTATTTGCCCTCGGAAGCGCGGCCGACTTCGGAGGTTCTGCTGAAAACCTCGGACCGTTCGGAACCTCTGCTGGTGCGCTGGCGATACGGCCTGGGACGGGTGACGCTCGTGACCAGTGACGCCCAGGGCGCCTGGTCCGGTGACTGGACCGGCTGGGAAGGTTTCGGGATGCTGTGGCCGAGGCTGGTCAAGGACACTCTCAGGTCGGCTCCGCCGGGCGATATCCGCCTGCGGGCCGCGCAAGTCAGGGGCAGGGGAGTGGTCACGGTCGAAGTGCCGGTGACGAATGCGCTCGAGCCGGCAGGCGCCCTGGAACTTTCGGTAATCGACCCGGGCGGAAAAGAGACCGATCTTGCGCTTTCGCGGCGAGGGCTGGGGCTCTATCGGGTCGATTTTCCGCTGCGACAAATAGGAGCCTATGCCTTTCGCGCCCAGCGAAAGGGCAGGGGTGGGGCGCAGGAGATAGCCTACGCCTCGTTGAGCCACACCTATCAGGAGGAATATCTGTCGGCTCAGCCCAACACCGATCTGTTAGTTGAGACGGGCAGTTTGAACCCCAATCCCGCCCAGGTCTTCGCACCCGGTCAAAAGCAGCGCGAGAAACATGAAGAACGCTGGCCGCCTTTGGCCTTCTGCGCTATGATATTGTTTCTGCTCGAAGTTATGTTGAGAAGATTGTGAATTTCGGCAATAGCCTTGACGAACGGGCGTCCGGACGATATGTTCTTCGCTTGTACAAAGCTCGAGAGGGAGTTCTAGATGGCTGAACGCAGGGATGGCGACGATCGCAGGCAAATCGGGCCGCCGGGGCAGGAGCGCCGCATGGGCGACCGGCGCGATTCACATCGTGTGCCGCTCGACGTTGAAGTGCGTGAAGGCAACGGCCCGTTCGAGAAACAGAAGGGAAACATTTCCATCGGGGGAATGTTCTTCAAGAAACCTCTGTCGTTGCCGATGGGTTCCCTGGTGCAGCTCAGATTTTCACTGCCGGACGTTGAGCAAGAATTACTGGTCAAGGGAGAAATAGTGGAGATAACCTCGGTCGGCAAACCCGAGCAGAAGGGAACCCGCGTACGTTTCGTCAATCTGGACATCCAGGCGGAGTTGGTCATCGCCAAGTACCTGGATGAGCACGTCGACTGAAGTCGAGTAAAACGTAAATTCAAGCTCCGTGGGCCTTCGGCTCACGGTTTTTTTTGCAAAGACTGCGGCCGAGTTGTGGTAGCATGAGTCTTGGGAGTTTGCCGATATGCTCAGATTGACTCTGCTGTCTGTTTTGGTCGCGTCCGTTACCCCTGTAGTCTCACTTGCCGGGATCGTCCGGGGACCTTACCTGCAAGACCCACGCATGGACAGAGTGACGATTGCCTGCGAGACCGATGCACAGGCGAACTGCACTGTCGAATGGGGGAGCGGATTTGCAAACAGCGGCGCGCTAACTGCCTCGGGCAACCATCATCAGGGAGCCATCGAGAACCTTGCGGTTTCGACTTGTTACCCCTATCGGGTAAACTGCTCGGGGGAGACGAGCGCCGAGAGCACTTTCTGCACCGCCCCGGGGCCGGGGGAACCTTTCAGCTTCGTATTGTTCGGCGACACGCGCACGGATCTGGCGGCACACAGCCAGCTGGCAAGCGCCATCAAGGCCGAGGGCGTCGACTTCTACATCAACTCGGGCGACCTGGTATCCGACGGATCCAACGAGAGCAACTGGGGGCCGTTCTTCGAGGCCGAAGGCGAATTGATGGCCGAGATCGCGATGTTTCCCGTGGTCGGCAACCACGACGAGGACAACGGCAACCTGGACATATATGAGCGCCTGTTCGCCCCGCCGACGGAGTCGTCGGGCAAGGAAAGCTACTATGCTTTCAGTTACGGCAACACGCGTTTCATCGTCATCGACAACAAAGCCTCCCAAACCTGGTCGTTGAACCTGGACCTGACCCAGAAGAACTGGGCCCTGGCGGAAATGGACGCGGCCGCGGCCGATCCCCAGATCGAGCATGCCTTCGTCATGCTGCACGAGGGACCCTACAGTTCCAAGTCCGGGCGCAGCGGCGACTGGGTCATTCGCGGTATGCGCGACGACATGAAATCCAAGGGAGTCGACTTCGTCTTCAGCGGGCATGACCACTACTACGAGCGCGGCCAGGCCGACAACGGTCTGGGCTACATCATCTCGGGCGGCGGCGGCGCCCCGTTGTACGACACCTCGAATCCCACCGAGGGCGATCCGATCAACGTAAGTTACCTGCCGCATACGATATACTATTCCAAGAGCCTGCATCACTACTTGCGGATCGACATAAACGGCCCCCACGTGGACATGTGCGCCAAGGATTCCTCGGGCGTTGCATTCGACTGCATCTCTTACGGCGAGCAACCGGCGGACGGCGGCGTCGATGCCGGGCCCGACGGTGGTCTCGACGACGGGAGTGACGGCGATCAAGACAACGATGCGGGTTACGACGCGGGCTATGACGCAGGTGTCGATGCAGGTGTCGACGCCGGCGCCGACGCGGGTGTCGATGCCGGCGTCGAGGCCGACAGCGGAGGCGGCTGTGACTGCAGCGGCCAGCCATACCAGCCGGTGTGCGGCGAGGACGGCGTCACCTACGACAACCTTTGCGAGCTGGACTGCGCCCAGGTAGGCAAGCAGCACGACGGCGAATGCACGCAGGATCCCTGCGAGCTGTGTCCCGAAGTCGACCAGCCGGTTTGCGGGACGGACGGTGTGACCTACAAGAACCAGTGCCTGATGCAATGCATGGGAGTACAGGGTGAACACAGCGGGGCATGTGAAGTCAGCGGTTCGAATTGCGGGTGCGCACCGACCGGCACGGCGGGAACCGCCGCGGGCGGTCGTTACCCGGGGGCGCTTGGTTCACTGCTTTTGTTGCTCATAGTTGCGTCCTTGATGCGAAGCGCGAGGCGAAGACGTTCTTGACAGTTTGCGGCCTGCGCAATATCGTGATCGAAAATCAAACCAGAGGTGTATATGAGCGACGAACCAGAAAAAGTGTCCGCCGACAAGGCGGGGAGCCCGCAGCCTAAGCCCACACCGGCTCCTGTTTCCATGCCGACGCCAATGCCGACGCCGTTTCCGTCCGCGGCCGGGGGGTTGTCCAAAGAGGTAATCCGCGAAATGAGGACCAAGGGTCAGCGTTACCTGTTCATCAACGTGATGCTGATGTTCTTAGTGTCGATCGTGGTCTTTACCATCGCCTCCTATTTCTTCCTGGTTCCCCGGGTCGTGACGCACGATATCGAGATCAGGGGGATGGAGAGCAAACTCGACAGCATGCGCGAAGAACTGGGGCAGATCAGAGCTGCGCTGACTGACTCGACGGATACCGCTGACGATACTGCGACAGATACAGCAGCAGACGACGCGGCGACTACCGGAGACGAAGAGGCCGCTGCGGAAGACAAGGCTCCCAAGCCCGCGCCCGTCAAATAGATATACCCGATTCCATTTCCTATGGCTTGGCAGGCGCCCGCTCGGGGGCAAACTGCTCGATTGGCGTCCCTTGCGGGGGGGTCAGTTCGAAAAGATCGTCGGAGAGTACAGGGTTCACCTCGATCTCGCGGATGCGCAGCAGCAGCTTGACGTCTTGATCCGGCATTTCGAAACTGATTTTTTGCGGGACTCGTGATTTTCCCTCGAAGTCATCATAGTCGAGAGTGTAGAAAAGACGGCCCTCGACCCGGCAAACGATTCGCGTCGGGCGCAAAAGCCGGGGATGGATGTAGATCTTTTGTATCTCGCGCGAATTGCTCAGCACCAGCAAGTAACGACCCTGTGACTCATCCCAATCGAGCGAGGCCTTGGCATAAACTATCAAAGGCGGATCGCCCGCCAGCAGCCCGACCACTTCGATAGCGTCCATGGGAATCGGAATGGCCCTTGAGATGTTGGCCGGGGTTGCCTGTCCCTCATAAAAGCGCCCGTGATCCATGTCCCAAAGCGAAAAGCGCATGCCGTCGGTCACCAGGATGGACATGGGCTGGTCGAAAAAGCTCTCGGTCTCGAAGCGCATGTGCGCAGGTCTTCTGAGAAGAACCAGGACATGCGCCTTTATCCGCTTGGCGCCGCGGCGCATGATGATCGAGCCGCCGGCGCGCAGGGACTTCAAATCCCGGCCCGCCTGGCGCACCGCTTGCAGCAGTTCTTGCGGATCCGAAATTCTTTCTGAGGGTGCAAGCTGCAACGCACGGTGCGGGCAGCCCGATACCGAGATAGCCAGTATCAGCCACCAGCAATGGAATGCACCTGAAAGCTCGCGCTTCATCGCAGGGCCGAGAGGCTTCGCAACAGGTCGAAGAAGCCGCCCGCGGTGTAGAAGGTGAAGCGCATATCGCCGAACGAGAGCTGATCGCCGTCGGCCAGTTCACGCGGATGCTTGGGCGCCATGGTTTGGCCGTTCAACTTGGTGCCGTTGGTCGAGTCGGTGTCGACCAGTTCGCAGACCCGGTTGTCGGGATCGATGCGGAAATAAGCGTGGTGTTTCGAGACAGTCAGATGTTGGATGACCAGATCGTTGGTCTCTGTCCTGCCGACCAGCACTTTCGAGGCGAAAGTGTTGCGCTCGGACTTTCCGAGCGGGAAGACGCTGTCGGTCGGTGAGGGGGGCAGAGGCTCCACGCGCACTTCTTTCTTGATTGGATCGACCTTCATTTTCAGAGTAGAGCGGTACTCGTTGCGGGGATCCATGGATTCTACGTCTTTTTGGCGAATCAATACCGGTTCCGGATGCAAGGCGACGAATGCATCACGCTCGAGAGTATGTGCTTGCTGCAGGTATTCCTTGACGATGCTCATGGCAACCCGGAAATGGCCGCTGCCCGCCCCGGACAGCGCCGTTATTGCCCAAGCATAGGGACAACGCTCACGCTTGTCAAGAAAAGGGCTGTATTCTCAAGGATCTGCCGGTTTTTTAACCGGTCCGGGATCGATTCCAAGCTTTTTCAGGCGATCGATAATCTGTTTTCGATCGCGCTCCTCCGGGTTGGCCGCCAGCGCCTTTTTATACTGCTCGATCGCTTCTGCGCGCCGGCCCAACTTGAGGTAGGCGTCTCCGACATGCATTATTATGACCGGTTCGCCTGGCGAGACCCTGGTGGCCCGGATCAAATAGTCGAGGGCTTTTTTGTATTCTTGCTTGCGGTAGAGCACCCAGCCTAAAGAGTCTGTTATGGCCCCGTTGCCGGGGTCGAGCAGCAAGGCCCTGCGGATCAGGCGTTCGGCTTGATCGAGGTCTTGGCCCTGGTCGGCCATTGTGTATCCGATGAAATTCAGCGCCGAGTAGTTGTTGGGTTCGATTTCAATCACCTGCCGCATGATGTCCAGGCTTTCTTTTACGCGGCCCATCTGTTCGTACAACGCACCCAAAGAATACAGCAGCGACACGTCCCGCGGGCTCTTGGTAAGGGCCTTTTTAAGCACCATCACGCCCTGTTGACCGAGCTTGGCCGTATACAGCAGGTTGGCCTTGGCTTCCACCAGGTCCAGATTATTAGGGTTCTTTTTGATGGCCTGATTCAGTAATCGGATGCCCTGCTTGAATTCCTTGGTCTCGCCATAGATATCCGCGAGTGTGCCGTAGATGCGCCCGATATTGTCCCTATCGTGCGTCATCGTAAGCGCTTTATTGAGAATCTCGATGGCTTCAGGAAATTTACGCGTATGCCTCAGACAGTAGCCCAGGTTGATTTTGGCATTGACGATCAGACGCGAGTTTTCGGGAATCTTCCGAAGCTCGACGATCGCTTTTTCCCACTGCTTGCGCTGCTCGAGCATGATGGCCAGGAGCAGTCTTTCGCTGTGCAGGTTGGGGTTCTTTTTTAGCAGGGCCGTAAGTTCGCGGATTGCCTCCTCGTGCATGCTGAGCCGGGAGTATTCGTAGGCTATCAGGCGAGCGTTTTTCGGATCGAGCGCCCGAAGCTGTGCAAAATAGGCATCGCCGGTCTGCTTGTCCCCGGCCTTGATGTACAAAGCAGCCATGTAGGCCATGTAGCGGGGGTACTCGGGGTTGCTCTCCATGGCATCTTCGAAGACGGTTATGGCCTCTTTATACCTGCCCTGTTGTTCTAATAGGCCTGCCAAGATCTCGATCGTCCGGGTATCCGAGGGATCGAGCTGCAAGGCCCTGCGGTAGCAGCTTTCTGCTTTCTTTTCGTCACCGCGTTCGAAGTACAGACCGGCCAGCTTGCTGAAGCCCTCGGCCGAAGACGGGTTGGCGGCGGTCATCTGGGTCAGGGTGTGCAGGGCCTTATCCTTGGCACCTTGCTCCAGGTAAAGCTGTGCCAAGCTGATATAGGCCTCGATCTTGTGAGTGTCGATACTCACTGCTCTCTCGTAGCTTTCAATAGCCTTGTCTTTCTTGCCGGCTCTGAGAAATGCCAGGCCCTCGAGAAGGACCGCGTCCACATTCTTGTCGTCGAGCTGTAGCGCGGCTTTGGCCTCGTCACGCACCCCGCGCCACAAACCCAGCAGGGCATAAAGCCGACCGAGCCGCGTGTGCAGGTAAGAGGACGAATTGTCGTAGGTCAGCGCCTGACGCAGTTCGAACACGGCCTCGCGCAGCTTGTTGTCTCTGACGTACAGTTGCGCGCGAAGGTAATGCTCGATGGCCAAGGCGCTCACCGGGCGGGCCGCATCCGCAGGCGGCTCGACGGCCGCCGGTTTCCGAACGCCGCCTGCCGCCGAAACCGTGGTGGCGCATCCGAGAGAAAGAAATCCCGCGCAGGCGCAGAAAACCCAGGCTGATAGCTTGCAAGTCATGGCTACACTCTACCCAAGCAGCCCGGCCGGCACAAGTCAGAAAGAAGCACCCAGGCAACACCCGCCAGGCGATGTAGGCAGACGATTCCTGCGGCGATTGCCGATCTTTTTGAGACAGACTAGTATGAAGGCGAGTCATACTGACAGGCAAAAACGGCAACTTGGCCGGGATGGTTTATTTATGGGGGTTGGAAGTGAAGGCGAAGCTGATCAGGTTGCTGGGAATGTTTTTTGTTATTTGGGCGATGCCAAGCTGCAGCGGCGAGGGGAATGACTGTGTCCCGCAGTGTGCCGGCAAGGAATGCGGATCTGACGGCTGCGGGGGTGAATGCCCTCCGGGTTGTCCAAACTCGCACTATACTTGCTGGTCGACAGACCACGGTACAAGCGCTTGCGGCTGTTCTGCGGATTGGACCGGCCCGGGCTGCGAACAGCAGCTTACGGATGCAGTCGACATCTTGTTCGTGTTGGACAACTCCAACTCGATGGTCGGCACGCAAAGCCGGCTTGGACAAGCTTTCGAAGCCTTCACCACCGAACTCGAAAATCAATCAGTCACCGACTACCATATAGCTGTCATCACGACCGGGGTGCAGTCTCCCGGCTGCCCGCCTTGCGATGACGTCATCCAGTCGTCTTGCATGAACGTAACCGGCGAGAGCGGCCGATTCCAGGATAGGATCGGCTACAATCAAGGGACAATCGACGACCCCGACTATGTATTCACCAGCGACCCGCAGTGCGGGAAGGTACTAACGGCCGCGACAAAATCGTGCTTCTACGACACCAGCCAAAGCCGCGGGTTCGCCATGCTGGGAGTCAACGGCTGCGTCTGCGAGCGAGGCCTGGAAGCGGTGAAAGCCGCCTTCGGCGACCTGGCCGACGGCTACAACGAAGGCTTCTTGCGAGAGGGCGCCAGGCTGGTTGTCGTGGTTTTCTCGGACGAGGAAGACTGCGGCAAGGTGGGGGATGTTACCGAAGAGTTACCGGGCATCGGCGGCAACGTCTGCTATTTTTCCTCCAAGGGCGTCGACCCTGAGGGCAACTTCATAGACTCTACCGGCAAATCCTACAGGCTGACGCCCGTCGAGGACTATTATAATTTATTGCTGGGCTTGAAGAAATACAGAGAGGGCAGAGTCAAGTTCGCCGCCATCGTCGGCGTAAAGGACATCGACGACCTGTCGACAACGAACATCGAGTACGCCTGGAACGATTCAGGCAACATCTGGGATATCGTTCCGGCCTGCATCACCACAGGATGCAGCGGCGATTTCTGTTCCGCCAAGCCCGGCACCCGTTACTTACGAATGGCCCAAATGTTCGGACTCGGCAATAACGGCTTCATCGACACAATCTGC
>Ga0315535_1000966_pt1 | contig 19696 bp, 17 predicted proteins | sample SalMarSW160220MG_2_FD_203092 | JGI IMG/M metagenome (GOLD analysis project Ga0315535, IMG submission 203092) | Salt marsh sediment microbial communities from the Plum Island Ecosystem LTER, Massachusetts, United States - Salt Marsh Sediment SW1602-20 ... | reverse complement strand
AATAACACTTCCTATTAGTCTCAGCATAATTACCCACAAACAGGCTACGATCACCATCCTCAGGCACCTCACCATAATCCACCTTAACATGAAAACGCTTCTTCGCTTCTGCCTTCTTCTTGATGACCCGATAAGTCATGTATCCTGTCGAGAACAGGGTTACAAGCAGTGACAGGAGCCACACAGGCACGACGCCGAACAGGTCCTGTTCATAGAACTTATGCTTGACAGTGAAGAGCGAGTCAGTTGTGGCAGTCTGGTTGCTGTATCTCAGGTCCACCCTGAGTATATAGTCCCCTATATCCGCGCCATCAGATATCGGTATGGTCTTCACTTCGGAATATGACCGCTCTACTGTGGCATTGAATGCCTCTGAGAATATGGTATCATTGGACAGGTCGCTGCCCTCAAGGTGATATACATTGATGATGAAATCGACATGCTGCGTCCTTTCAGAGAGAAGGTTGAGGAGATCCAGCTTGTATTTAAGGATGGAACCCCTGACTATTATGGGCTGGAGCAGGTTCACATCCAGTATCATGCTCGCGGCGCTTATGATATCAGAGTCATATGTCTCGAATGATATGGGTATCTTCTCATTGACATCACCTGTGAGGACCAGCTCGCCGGAATACTTGCTCTTGTTCGCGCCTTTACCGAAGAACTGTAATGTTATCTCTCCCTCGGAGCCGGGAGGTATGACCGCTGAATCATTCTCTATCGTCATGAAATCCGAGACGTTTCCCTCCACTGCAGCGAATCCTGTTATCGCCACAGCATTGTTGTTCTTTATCGATATCCTCTCTTCGACGAGCTCATTGGTCTTTGCCTTCCCCGTTATCTTATCTTGGGATATGACATAGTCCGCAGAGACAGGAAAAGGGATGATGAGGAAAATCAGAAGCGCCAGAGCGAACAGGCTGAAGACTACAGAGATTCTTTTTCCGGTCCTGTTTACATCATGATTTTCGTTTATCATCTTATCCTTTCATCGAGGCCATCTGCCTGTTCAGGTTGGTTATGTGCTGGTATGCGACAGCCTTCTGCTGCTGAGGCAGTGCTTTGTATATTGTCCGCATCTGGTTGTATATCTGAACGATTTGAGGTCTATTATTGGCAGCTATCGCTTGCTTCGCCTTTGCTATGAGCGACGAGAATTGCGCTGATGCATTCGGCTGTGAAGGCGCTTGAGCAGTCGCGTGCTGCTCCGCTGATCGCTTTGCAGCTGCTTGCTGTGCAGGCTTCTCTTGCGGCTGCACTGGTTGCGCCGCAGGCTGCGCAGAAGGTTCCGCAGGTTTCCCTAGTTTCTCTGCAGGAGCATCCTCAGTCTTATCTGCTGCAGCCTCTGCCGCAGGCGGGGGCGCTGCTTCTGCCGCGTCAGTTTCGCCGGCATCACCACCAGCATCTCCTCCTTCCTGCGCTTTTGCTTTCTCTTTCTCTGCTTTTGCCTTAGCAAGCTCAGCGTCCATATCCGCTGTGTCGAGGAGCTTTATCTCCAGCTTTTTCGGCTGCTTCCCTAATTTCTCCCACAGCTTCTCAACACGAGGAGTAAGACCATCCAGGTAAATCTTGACCATATTGAAATTCCCACTCTTGATCTTATCCTTACTGAGCTTCAGCTCAAGCCTCAAATCAAAAACATCCTGCTTCAACTCCTCCAACTGATCAAACTCAAACTCCAACTGCTCAACAATCGCATTAAAATGATTATACTTATCCAACTCCTCATCCGTCAACCTCACCACCGAATGCAGAATAGGACGGAACGTCACATAATACGGCTTACCACGATTCCAACTGCTATTCTGCACCATACCGCTCCCGACAGGACTCTTGATCAAGCTCTGGATGTACTCCTCACCATACTGCATCTTAATACGCTCCAGATCACCCTCATCCCTAGTCTTCATCTGCACCAACGTATTGATATTCGCCTTGATCTCACCAACGAAATCACTCAAGACCTGACTGATAAGCACAATACCGATACCCCACTTCCTGAACTCCCTGCAACCACGCTCAATCTGAGTAAAACCCGCACCCGAACCACCAAACTTAGGCAAGATCCTATGAATCTCATCAAACACTATAAGATACTTCAAGCCCCTGAACTCCTCAAGCTTCGAATGAAAGATCTGCTGGATCATACTAGCAACAAAAATATCATAATCCTTAGGATCCAACGTATTCGTCGTGAAAATCTGAATCTCACCAGGCTTCAGATACTTAAAGATATCAATAATCTCACGACCATTCTTCACAGCCTTGATATTACCATTAAAACCACGCGGATCCTTCTTCGGATCCATACCAAACTTCGCATAAAACTCCAAAAACTTCTTATCCTCCAACTTCCTCAACATCCCCGACCACTGAGCAGTCGGATCAAAAACCGCAACAGCAACACCCTTCAACAGACACTCCTCAATAATATCCTGCGCACTAATACTCTTACCACCACCAGTACTCCCCGCAACAATCGAATGCACAGTCAAACGATCCATATCAAAATAACACTTCCTATTAGTCTCAGCATAATTACCCACAAACAGGCTACGATCACCATCCTCAGGCACCTCACCATAATCCACCTTAACATGAAAACGCTTCTTGGCCTCCTGCCGTCTCTTCAGCTCCTGTCCTATGAACACGGCAGTGGCGAGGAGAGAGAACAGTGTCGCGAGAAGCCATACGGGTATTATGCCGAACAGGTCATACGCGTAGAACGGTTCCCGGACGGTGAAGAGCGAGTCAGTAGTCGAAGTCAGTCCGAGATAGTCTGCCTGCGCCCTTATGATGTAGTCGCCAGGCACGAAATCGGGAGGTATAGCTATCTGCCCTACGAGCGAGGTGAATGTCTCGAGCATTATGGACTTCTTGCTCACATTAGTGAGCCTGGTGCCGTTTATGCTCGCCACATAGAAGTTCAGGTCAACGTTGTACTTCTTGTCTGTGAGGAGGTTAACAAGGTCTATCTTATACTTGACAGGATCTCCCTGCACGACATCCTTCTTGAGGACGTCAAGCTTCATCATCAGGGTGTTGATGGGGATCTTTCCCTCCTTGGATATCTTTATCTCGATAGGCAGTTCTGCCTCTATGCCGCCGCTTACCAGGAACCTGCCGGTATACACTCCAGGAGGCTTTATCCCTGATATCATTATTTCCAGCTCACCATATGAATTGGGTGCGACGACCATTGAATCAGCTCCTGTCTCGAAGAGAGGTACGACGTCGCCATCAACCTCAAAGTTTAGGGTGATGTCCTTTTCCTGGAAATTATAGAACGCGAGGGTCTGCTCGACGAAAGAGTCCTGCTTGAGATTAGTCTTTATCTGTCGTATTGACAAGTATGCAGCAATCTTCCCACCCTCATCCCTTATCACGAGGCCCGTCCCCTCTTCATCACCTGTGATCGTCGCCGCAGCAGTCTCGTTGGGTATCTCCTGCTCTACAGGCGGCTCGGTGTATTGGCCCTGTGCTCCCGGCGGCTGGTTGAAAAGCCCATCCAGGAGATTCGATTGGTTCATGTATATGTCATAGTTGATCATAGAGTCAGGCATCACGCTGTTGTTTCCGCTAAGGTTCCCGATAAAAGCGTCGTATAGGTCCCTGAACGCGATCACGTAATAGAATTCATACGACGGTATGTTTAGGTTGTAGTCGCCTGTAGAGTTAGTCTTGGCAGTCCATGAGCCTACGTATACGCTGACGTTTTCAAGAGTCTCGTTGGAGGCATAGTCATATACTTTGCCGTATACGGTACCGTTAGGGCCGAACACGACGGGAAGTTCAGAGAGGGTTATGTTGAAATATGTCGTCTCATGGGCGGTGATATTGATATAGCTTATGTTGGTCAGGTATCCGGTCTTTGCTGCGACTATCGTGGTATCATTGCCTTCAATCGCTATTATCGAGAAGTTTCCGCTGGAATCTGTGACGTGGCTGAAGGCGCCGGCCATCACAGTGACATTCCCCAGGGGTGTGCCGTTGATACTGTTGACGAAACCCTGGATGAAGCCATACTCATAGATTGAAGTCTGGTTATATGTGGGAGACATAGAGAAATTGTGGTAATTGGTCGTATTCCCCTGTATGTTCGTGAAATTGACATAGTCAAAGTAACCGTCCTTGACCGCAAGTACGAACTTGGTCCCCACCTGAGCAAGCAGATCATACCAGCCGGTCGCGTTGGTGGTGGCTATTGAATCACCGACAGTTATGGTCACGTTGTCTAAGGGACCGCCGGTGGACGTGTCTTCCACATAGCCTCTGAGGATAGCGTATGAAGCTCCGCTGCATGCCCCCAAGACATCTGTTATGGGATCAGGGAAGAAGTAATAGGTTATATCGGACTGGTTGTACGGCACAGGCAGCATCATCTGGTAGTTGTGCAGGTCTCCGTCGAATCCAGGTATTGCCTTTGTCGCGTTCGCTCCGAAGAACAGGTTGCCGTTGCCGTCCTTGAGCGCGACCTGGTGGAAGGTATTGTTGGTTTGGGGACTCCGCGTCCTCAGTCCCGGACCTGTTATGTAGTTGCCTCCGAAGTTCAGCGTGAATGTCTGGTTGAATGTCTGGGTGGCTGACATCTTCTCAGAAGGGTCTATACCTATGAATGCATCAACGTCGGCTGCTGTCGCTGCCTGGACACCAACAAGGTTCAGCTCTGAAGCAGGTACCGTACTTATGTATACATCAAAGCCTGACTTGCCGAAACAGTTCAAATCAAGGTCTTGTATTGTAGTGGAACCTCCTGTGACTGTCCGGTTCCAGTTGGTCTGGTTGTTGTCATAGTCAAGGATGGCCGTCCCTGCGAACCCGTGCCACGCGTCTGCGGTATAAGTTTGATGTATCACGACGCCGGTTATCGTCCCGGCCTTTGCCGCATGATAGAACCAGCCGACGAATTCTGAGACATATATCAGGCCTATGGCTGAGAAGATCAGCAGCATAGCTATCGCTAAACCTAACAGTACATCATTCAGTCCTTTGTTTTTCTTCATTTTTTCTATGCAGAGAACAACAGCTAAGCAAGCGAGTTTTCGAAAAGCTTCTCGTGGAGCTTGATGCATCTCACGCTTACTGCTGCTCTATGCTCTTTTTCCAGTTGCTTATAGAGCTTCTTTATCTCAGAATAATTACTCTGTGCCTTGCTGTGCTGGCCATTGCCGATGTGGGTGAATGCCTCGTCGGTCAAGTTGTGTATCTTTGCCAGCATCACCTTGTTGAACACCTGCTTGGTGTCGTGATGTATCCTTGATTTAGCCTCTTTAGAGAGCGATTTGTACTCTTTCATGATATGCCTGTAGGATTCTTCTGCTCTCTTATGGTCCATGTTGTCTGCATGTGTGAATGCAGATGCGACCAACGACCTGATACTGGACAGCTCTTCCGCAAGTATGGCATCTTCTCTCCTGACAAATCCCTTTATCCTGCTGATCGCTGAGTCGAATGATGATTCAGGCTTGTAGGCCATGTCTGTACCGTAGTCTTTGCCGTTCTTGCTCCTCCAGTCCTTATACCTGTCGACCAGTTCGAAGTGATACGCAAGATATGCGATCAGAAGGGCTATTATCAGGGCTATCTCGAGCGCCAGCTTCGGATTGTCTATATGTATACTCGGGAACACAGAGAAGCCGGTCACTCCTGAAAGTCCTTCGCGTCCTTCACCGTCCAGGTCATGGAGGATCACGTGCTTTGTGTTCTTCAGCTTGTCTATGCTTACCTTCTTGTCTATGTAGTATGAATAGCTCTGGATGTCAGGGGCGAATTTCAGGATGGGATCGGCCTTTACGACCTCGAATCCGGTCAGCTCAACTATCTGGCTTGCGCTCTCTGCAGCCTCTTTCGGTATGTATTCTATGATGACCTTGTCATCTGTCTCGACAGGCAGCTTGGTCAGCTTGTTTATCACGACGGAGATTGTCTTTTTGTCTCCTGAGAGCAGCTCAATGTCGGCTATGCTGAGCCTTGTGGTTATGGCTATCTCTGACTGCAGCTCTGTGTTCGCGTCTATATAGTCCTGCGTCTCTCCCTTGGATAAGTCGGCTCCCTTGAACCTGATGTACTCTGCAGAGAGCATGGCTATGTCTGATGTTTTGGGGTAATCGACGAACTCTGTAGTGTCCTGCACGACAAACGAAAGGATAGTATCGCCGAAATCATCAAGCTCGCTCCTTATGTTGTCTATCTTATCCTGCTTCTGCTCTGCCGTCAGGTTATTGTCCAGCTCTGCATTGCCAAGGTCGCGTATTATCTGCCTAAGTCTCTTCCGCGCGTTCTGCAGGCCGGTCTCCACGCCGAGCGCCTCATTGAGGGCCTTGGCGGCCTGGTCGCCGCTCTCCATGCTATCTAGTGCCGCGCTCACCTGCGCAAGGAGCTTCTCCGCCTCATCTTTCGCGTCCTGGGATGCTGCAGATGTTCCGTTGCCATCCGTGCCGCCTGAATGGGAAGTGTATTCAGTCATGCCTGTGTTGTTGAGGTCTATGGTTATGGTCGTCTCTTCTGTTATGTTGCGCACCTGCTTGACCCATTCATAGCCCGGATGCGTGACATATATCCTTCTCTTTCCCTCATACGTCTCGAAGTCGGCCTTCCCGTTGCTGTCGGTGTATTTCCGCTGGTCATCGACCTCGACAGAGACATTCGCGAGATACTTCTGCGTCTGCAGTTCCCTCACGAGTATGTGGAGCATGTGCTTGTTGTAGATGTCTATCTTTATCGTATCAGTGGCCCTGTTGCCCCTGCCGTCTGTCGCAGTCACCTCTACGGTGTACTCTCCGACAGAGCCGAACTTGTGGTCTATCTCAGGTCCGGAGCCGGTGGTGCCGTCGTCGAAATCCCATTCATACGTGACATTGCCTATTCCTCCGGTAGCGTTTGTCTCGAAGTTGAACACCGCGCCAGGGATGCCAGCGGTCTCATTGACATCTATATAAGTGTTGAATGTGTTGGTCACTTCAAAAGATGTCTTGACGACGAATACCTTTCCGCCTTCAGTGAATATGCCGTCTATCCTGTACGTCCCTCCATTGTCTGTGTAGTTTATCATCTCGACAAGAGGGAATGTCCTGCCGTTGAAGTATTTGAAGAATGAATCGCGGTTGGGCTTGTCGATGAAAAGCGTCAGGTTGCTTCCAGCTCTCGCATTTATTATCAGGTATCCTGTCTCACCCATTGAATACTCATTCTTGTTGGGCGAGATGTTGAACTCGCTCGGAGTCCCCTGGCTGATGTAGAACACGCGCTCTTCGCTGCTTCCAAGGTTATTGGCTGCGTCCTCGCAGCTCACGTTCCAGTCATACACGCCGTTGGGCAGGCCGGTCAGCGTCACTGTCTGTAGCGTGCCGTTTGTGGTTATTATGTTGGTCCTGTTGAGCGCTCCATTGACAGACAGGCCGCAGACAAGCACAGGATACCTGTTGTCGACAGGGGTAAAGTTCAGGTCGATGCTGTTTGCATGGCTGACATGGTAGTCAGGGGTGTTCAGGGTCACGACCGGACCTTCCAGGTCAAGCGTGAATGTCCTTGTCCCGCTCGTGTTCGCTGATCCATCATCGCCTGCGCAGCTGACGTACCAGCTGTGATCTCCTGATGACAGGTTGAAGAAGTCGTTTATCTCCAGGTCAGACACTGCGGGGATGTTCGCCCTGCGGACTGCTCCGTCAATCGTCATGTTGCAGAAGACAGTCGTGCTCGCGTTGTAGTGCACTGAATAGTTGAATCCTATCCTGCTGTTGCTCATTATGTATTCGCCGTCAGCAGGATATAACAGGTCGATGCCTATCGCAGGGTAGCTGCCAGGATCTGCATCAGAGAATATCACGACCTCGAATATCTGGGTAGATAGGTGAGGCGCTATCCAGCTCATCTGGTCGTAGAGGCCGTCGCCGTCAGAGTCATGGAACTGGACATCAAGCTCAGGCTCGTCTGTGACGTCAGTGTTGTATCCGTCGATCATCCAGTACAGTCTTATGTTTTCCTGCGCCTCTGTAAGCGTCATCTCAGGTATTTCTGTATGTGTGAATACATCCTCATAATGGTCATCGCTCGACACCACGACGCTCTTCACCATCGCGTCTCCCTGCTGGACCATGTTGGACTCGTGCTTCTCAGGTGATGGTGTCTCATACTTGATTAGATATGATCCCTGCTCATTGAAGTCAAGGGATACCAGCATGATTGCCTCGCAGTCACGGACCTCCACGTCCAGCTCTGCCTGGTCTGACATGTCGACAGCCATCACATTCTGCGCATTGCAGGGCAGTGAGACTGTGAGCTCGGATTCATCATGGTCGTAAAGGTTATGGACATCCACCTGCTTGACCCACTGGACAGGCTTGTCGACTTCTGCCGGAAGCTGTGTCGCAGTGTGGACCTGATAAGGGTTGTCTTCTGAGGTGCCAGCAGCAGAAGAGGTTATGTCTGTGAAGTCCTGCACCTGTGCGAGCGCGGATTGTATGAAAATGATTGACACTATTATGACTAATGCGACCGTGAATACATACACACCCTTTTTCTCATTCCTTATTTTCCATTCACGTAGGTTTTTCACTTATCAGACCCTCTTTTATGCGCTCAAGCTCATTTATGAGCTGTTGCTGTGCTTTCTGCTCTGTCTTTGTCTGCAGGGCTTCTGCTATCTCTTTCCTCAGCTTCTTGACATGATATGCCTGGGGATCCTTGGCCTCCTGCCACTTGTCCCGCACTATGCTCCTCAGCTGCTCAGACACATCAAGGAAATGGTTCTTCTCAGTGAGATTTTGCAGTTCTGAGAACAAGGACTTAGGCATGCGTATAGAGACAAGGGAATTGTTGGAAGGGGGCTGCGTCACTTATCCACCCCGCTGTTATCTGTAAGGTGCTCTCTTACGAAACTTCGTATCGCTTCAGAACGGGAGTTGAATATGCCTTCCTTGACAAGGGAGTCTATCCAGTCTATCACGTCGCGTGGCAGCCTTACGTTCAGTACATGTATTTCCTGTGCCATTGAGTCTTCCTTGATCCTCTGCTTCTGCTGTGTCTCCAGACCACGAAATCAACAACCGCGCCCTAAACGCGGTATGTTGGTGGTAAAAAAGCCCGCCATCAATGCGTGGTTGTTGAGATAAAAAAGCATACCAATCATCAAGCTAACCAGCAATATTGACGTATGCTTTTTTACCAATCGCCAATTGTCAATCGCCAAAAAACAAGCCAAAACCACTATGTGTTATTTGTATGATGTATGTTATCTAATAATAGTATATAAATGTTATCTTTTTATAGGTAACAATAGCTTGTATTACTTATATAAGATAAATGTAAGATATATGTAAGACAAAACCCAGCAAGTGTCAGGGCAAAGCTCAGATCAACACCCCTAAAAAACAAGATAACAGTAACATTTATGTAACGCTCATGTAATGTTTATGTATTATATACGTAAGACATAACCCAATCAAATCTCAAATCCCAAAAACCTTGCCAAGCTCATTCCAGCTCAACATAGAAATAATATGTGGTTGTGGTAGTATCACCAGCATGCCCGTTCTCTCCCACTATCATCTCAAAGTCCCAGTACCTGTCATCAAAGCCAAGGACATCCTGCTCTATTATCGCAGTATAGACAAGCTTGTCGCTGCTGTTATCATACAGGAGAAGCTCCTGGAAAAGACCCTGATCCTGCTGATCATCCTGGACATACATCTGCGTTGTCGGACAGGTCACGCTCGTGTTGTCTATGTGCCTGCTGCCCACGTAGAATGAATCATATACACGGCTTTCCCTGAATGTCTCATCGATACCATCAGCATCATCTGTCTCAAGGCCCAGCAGGCCCTCGTATTCAGACAATATCTCATAGCTGCTGTCTCCCACCTGGCTGTAGTTGAAGTCATAGCATGCGATATTCCCATAACTGAAGTCTATCGCAGCCTCTGACGCGTATATCTCTCCTTCAGGGCTGGCCAGCTGCCAATTATATATAGTGTTGTTGCTTGCGTCATCCAAGGTTATAGTTCCTGTTATATTCCCATAGTATGCCTGCCATGTCTGCGTGACAGTGTTCGCTGATATGGAAAGCTGCGTGACATTGCCTGCGAGCGCGGGTATGGCCGCAGCGCCTGCAGGGATCCTTCGGGTTGAATTGATTATGTCAAGCGTTGTAGGGCCTTCAGGTTCTGTAGGGATGACCTGTGCAAGAGCAGGCAGGGCAAGAAGTACAATAAGCGCTATCAGGCTCAGGTGCGTAACCCATCTGTTCCCTGCGCATTTCATCTTTTCCACCGCCCCCTTCTTTCTCCCATCTTCCTCTTGGCCCTGTCGAGTACAGTCCACACTGTCTTGTCGTTCCTGTGGAGGATCATCGCGATATCATGCCAGTCATGGCCTTGCTTCGCAAGATAGTATGCGATATTCTCGAAGACGCTTAGTTTCTGGTTCGAGAATAAGTCAAAAGGTATGTGTTCGGCAGACGTTATACTAAGGGTCCTGTCATGCTTTGCCTTTGCGCGACGGTAAGTCACGCCTATAGGCCCCTCGTTCCTGTGCATGATCCTGGCTATGGATGCATAATCCAGGGAAAGTTCTTCCCTCATGTATTTCACGATGCTCTCAAGCGCACCGAGATGAGGGTTGAATATCGATAAGGGTATTCCGCCCATCCGCCTTGCCCTGGCCAGCTGCATCGCTTCTTCAGGCCGCACTCCAAGCTTTGAGAGCTCTTCCAGCGCAGTCCCGACACTGCAGAGAAGCCTCTGGATATGCCTCTCCGTGCCCTGTCCAGTCACTCTTTCACATCCCGTAGCATTTACCATAAAATACTATGTAAGAAGCCAATAGACTATATAAACCTTTCCTCAATAAATACTATGTAAGACAGATGGTGATCATATAAGAAGGGGAAAAGGAAGAAAAAAATAAAGAAAAAATCACAGCTTATGCCCGCACTTCTTGCAGTGCTTCCTGCCTCTCGGATTCTTGTGCCCGCATGACCTGCACTTCTTCCTTCCGAGGAATATGAGCAGCAACAGCAGCACGATCAGGATTATCGGCAGGTATGTCCAGACATCGAAAGACTTTATCGATATCTCGAAGTCTCCCTCGAGGATCTTGATGAGGGCGTCTTCCCTTGCTCCGTAGCGGGCGCGGACACGCACCGTAGGGTTGTCCTCAAGGTCTGAATCAGAGAGCTCTGCCCTGACTATGCTCTTCCCTGTCTCACCAGGCTTCAGCAGTATTGTCTCATCCGAGCCTATGGTAAGTACCTCGCCGAGTATCATGATGTCGACAAGTTCTGTGTTCACGTACGCGTCGACATCCCCGATGTTCTCCAGGAAGATGGCGAACTTCTTCCCTGCCTTGTCATACTGCACCTTTGTTATCGCTATCTGGGCGTCATCGCCCACTTCGATGGTGGAGACTGAGAAGCTCTCATCGATGATGAACTCAAGCGCGTTCTTGGATTCGCCGTACAGCACGTAAGCGTCAAGGGTCAGCTCCCCTTCAGGCGATACCCCATCTACCTTGTATACCAGGGTGTAGACATCCTTCTTGTCGATGAACACAGCATCATCATCGCCGAAGACGAACTGCTGGTCGCCGACCTTGAGCGTATAGGTGCCTTTGAGATAGGTGACTATGTCCGCATTGTTCTTGAAAGTTATCTCGACCATGCCTGTGAGCTTGTTGTACTTGACAGAGAGTATCTCCAGGTCAAGCGCTACCTTCGGGACAGGGAACCTGTCGATATCCTCGACCTGGGCTATGTTTCCCGCGGCAGCCCTTGCGCCCTGGGCGAACTTCACGAATGTGCTGATCCCGACCTGTCTCCTGACTATCGTAGCTGTCCCGACAAGCTCATTGCCTATGAGGACGCCGACCTCAATGTCAGTGCTCTGTATGTACTCCTTTATCTTGTCAGGCACGTTCTCCCTGCCTATGAACAGCACAGGCTCGACGCCTGACATGATCTCTGACTCGATGAACTCCCCGTTGGTCAGCACGACCTGCTTCTTGGGGCTTACCTCCCTGTACTTCTTCACTATCTCTACATTGTTGGCGAACCTGTCGCCGTCCTTGTTGATTATCTCCGGGCTGAACGCCTCAAGAGAGTCCCTGACCTGCCGGTCCACGCTGCCGTAGATGATGACGCTTTCAGCACCCTTCCTATTGAGGACATCGACGACGTCGCCTATGTTGTTGGAGTTCGCGAAGATGACGTATGTCTTGGTCAGCACGGCATAAGGCGCCACTGCGATGGCGTTGTAGCCGTATGCATCATCGATTATTATGAAGTCCTTGACATCAGGGAGCCTTTCAGCCAGCTCGAGGTTCATGTCGCTGTACTTGTTCTCGGCCACTGCCTGGAAACCCGCGCTTTTGATCATGGATTCATAGCCTACCACGTAAGGATGGCTCTCTGAAGTGAATACCTCAAGAGGGTCCTCTTTCCTTAAGCTGTTGAGTATCAATGCGCCGTGATTGTCGCTGACAAGGAATTTAGAATTCACCTGGTTTATCCCGCCGTACAGCAGCACGCTATACACATCAGTCCAGTCCCGTGAATTAGAGATATAAGTGTCAGCTGCCGCGAACGGGGCTAGCGCCAGAAGGAACATAAGGAGAAACAACCATTTCGTTTTCATTTTAAGGACCACCTCACAGTTTTTGCTTGATTGGTTCGTATTTAAATTTTTTGTTACTCTCACCCGCAGACATCACTATCCGCAGGCGCTGGTTGAGACCTGGACTGTCCTATTGACAGTCATCTTGACCGTGTCAGGCTGGACATAATAGTCAAGGTCGCAGTCAGGCACGTCAAGGAAGTTGAAAAGGGCGGACTCGCCCGGATCCAGACGTTTTGTAAGGTCGCCTATCTCTGCGCCGTTCACGCAGTAGAGCCTGACACGGACATCCCCTTCCACTGTATCCCTGTTCCTTATGGTGATTACTGCCTTGTTCTCGTTCCGCAGCACCCTGAAGTCTGTATCATCCACATCAAGCTGCTCTATCACCGTGTCAGTCATCGTCTTCGGCCCTCTTATCTCCGTACAGGTCTCAGGCTGGCCTTTTATGACGAAACCTACCTTCGGCCAGTCATCAAGGCTGAAGTTGGTGAATATGAAATGCGCAAGGACTATGATCAGGGCTATGCCTATCAGCTTCCTGGGAAGGTTCGACCTCTCTGTCAGCCTCCTTTCACTTTCCATTGTGGCATGTATCTCCTTTCATCATATCAGCTCCACGTAAAAATAATATGTCTCAGGCACCTGGCTCCCCTCAAGGCCTGAGTCAGGGAGTATCATCTCGAAATCGTACTGTATCCCGTCAAAGCCTGTTATAGAGTCCTCGAGCAGGGCGGTATATACTATGTTGCTGCCGTCATACAGGAGGATCTCTGCGAAATCAGACGATGCCTGGCTGTTGACATACAGGTTGGTCGAGTTGCAGCTGTCAGCCGCGACTTCTGTAAGACCTGCGTAGAATCCTGCATGGCTATTGGAATCGAAAGTGTTGATTATGCTGTCTTCGCTTGAGCTTGTCATGTCAAGCGCCGTCTCTTCTGCCTGTATATCCGTTATGTCGGCGCAGACTATGCCGCTCCAGTCGACAGTATCAGACTCCCGCGTGGCGTACAGCTCGCCTTCCATCGAGCTGATGTTCCAGTCGTAGACTGCATTGCCTGAGGCGTCCTGCAGGGCCAGCTTGCCGCTTATGTTTCCCACGTATGCCTTCCAGTGCGGGTTCTGCGTTGTCGCGTTTATGTTCATTACCGTGATCGTGCCGCCGCTGGTGTTCGAGGCGTACCCTCCTGTCGGTGCAGGGCTCTGGGTCGAGACATTTGTCATGTTGTCAGGCGCTGTCGGCATGGGGAAGTCTGCAGTTGCAAGACCTGCAAAGAGCGATGCCAGCAGCGATGCTGCGATGAAAAAAATCATGATCCTGGTCAGGGCAGCACGCTTCATTTCGCCGCCACCCCCTTCTTCCTTGCCCTGCTGCACACGGTCCATATCGTGCGCTCATCCCTCTGCAGCAGTTCCCCTATCTTTCGGTAAGATAAGTGATATGTCTCATGCAGGTGCATCGACACGGATTCAAGCACGCTGAGCCTGCCTGAAGCTATGATATCGGTCGGTATGAATATTTCAGAATCCGAGACCTGAATTTTCTTGCCGAGCTTCTTTGCCGCGTTCCTATATGTTATCCACACAGAGGCAGGGCTCCTTCCGAGAAGCTGCGCGACATCCGCGTTCCTCAGGCTCTCGTTCTCGCGCAGGTACTTGACTATCGCCTCAAGCGCGCTGAGCTTCTTGTCAGAGAAGATGGATACAGGAATCAGGGTGTGCCTGCCTGCAAGATGCCCCTTGATGAAATCATCGCCGAATTCCTTGTCTGTTTCGACATGGTGGTATTCTTTAAGGTGCTGCCTGAAAAGCTGCCCGAACTCCCCCAGCCCGGCTGTCTCCTGCACCCCTTTGACTTGATTCCTTTCATCCATACTTACAGGCCAAAACCATTTTTTATAAATATGTAAGTATATTTATATATAAATCTTTCTATTAATATAATCATGTAAGTATAAGCTGTTTTAGGTCTGACCGAAAACAATTTATATAGCCCCAGTTTCCAGCAGGGCAGGTGTTAATCATGGGTGGCAAGAAGAAGAAAAAGAAGAAGGAAAAGAAGCCGAAGCAGAAGAACACTGCAGCCATAGATGAAAGGTTCAAGAAGGCCATGTCTATCCAGCCTCCTGATGAGAACCCTTTCAAGATGGAGAACGAGAACAAGATAGACCGGTTCAGGGGCGCGTTCAGGAACGACAAGAGATCCATAAAGGACAGGCAAAGGCAGCTCGCAAGGCACAACCGCCCCAAGAAGCCCCAGAAGAAGTTCTTCTGAATCCTTTTTGTTTTCTATAATTTCATTTCTCCCATTTTCATGGGTTCATTCTTTCTTCTCTACATCCTGCTGCAGTTTTATGCGATTAGCCATCTCCTTCGGAATGATTTTCATTATTCTTGGATTTTTCTTGACTAATCTCTGGATATTCCCTCTCATAAGAATCATTGCTATATTTCCTGCTTTGCCTTCAAAACCTTTCAATAACGAGTTTAACAGATCATTTCTGTCTTTTATAGCAGTGGCTTCTCTCTCTCCCAATCTAATACGCATTTGATTGAATGTCTCTGCCAATTCCCCTATTTCATCATTCGACTTGATTTTGACTTCATATTCTAGGTTGCCTTTCTTAAGTTCGTCTGAGGCCTTTGTCAGCTCTTTGACAGGTTTTGAGATTGAGAAAGAGATGTATGCACCTAAACTGACCGATACCAAAAAAGCAACGAGTATAACCACAATAGTGGTGGTTATAGCGGAAGAAACCGTTGCTCTAACTACCATTGCAGATTCACTGGTTAGAGAATTTATCCGTGAAGACGTCGATTCAAGTTGGTTATGGACCAATTCTGCCTGCGCATCAAATTCTTCCATAGTTAGTACTCGTTCTTCACGGGCTTTATCGTGTATTCTGAATAGCTCATCGCTTAACTCATAAAACCTGTTGATTGAGTTTTGAAGTTCTTCTATTTCATTCGCGGTAAGTGCGCTTATTGATCTCAACTTCGCAAAATATGCCTCTATTTCTGCCTGTTTCTCTTCGATTTCTTTTGTAGATTCTTCCTTAGTCATCCAGTCTGAATCATATTCTTCTGTTATTCGGATTATACTATCCACATCAACAAACAGATGAAACAGTGTGTTTTGGGCCGGCATATACTCCTCATGATGGACTTTAAAATCAGAATTTATGGTATTGAGATTAAAATACCCGATATATCCCATAATCCCGACTAATGAAGCAAGTATCAAAAACCCGATGATTAATTTTATTCCAATCTTCATCTTATTACCTCTTTCCGGAAATAATATTTCTGGAAATAATAATATTTTTTTATCTCATAAAGATACCATTCTTTTTCTAACCGCCTAATGTCTCACAATATGCTATAAGTATTTTTTTGAACCCAGAAAGAGAGAAATGTATTCTCTCTTCAAAGATAACAAAAACTTGCCAATAATCTATGGCTCGCCTCACTGCAAATCTCTGATTTGCAGTTCCGAAAATCGAAGATTTCTGTTATCCCTGACCTAAAGTCAGAGTGCACAAAATAAGAGAGTTTGGTACCCAAATGCTAAAAGGAGTTTAAGAATTACTGGTTCGCTATTTGATTGGCAAGCCGGTTCATTCTTCAGCGATAAGCTTAATTTACCTACAGCAAAACTCACCTGTCGGCGCCCTAGGCAGGCTCGGGGAACCTAACACAGATTAAACTCAATCGAGGTCTACAATCTTAGAGGGTAATTTAGTTTGAAGTTTTCGATATATTTATATAAATCAAACAGTCTTAATGAGATATGAAATGGAAAGAAGTTTTTAAACCAAGTTTTTTAAAAATATTAATCACGATACTCTTATTAGGTGTGTCTGTTTTTGTACGAATATTTCCAATTCTTCAACCATACTCTCCTAAACTTGGAGCGGAGTATCTTGGACCTTTACATGAGTTCAGCTCCATATATTATGTACTCTTTGATCCTCATATGGGTCCGAGCTTGTATTGGTTAACATATGTATTTATTGTTTTGTATGCTGGAATTTTCTATTCCCTATCTTGCTTAATCGTATCTTGTATACAAAAACCTAGAAATAAATAAGATTGCAGACCTCGACCGATATGTTTATAATCTTTCATCTTGTTGATAGGGGTATGAGAGTCTCAAATCCTGTTGATTTAATCATAGTCAATAGCAAGCATCAAATTCTTTTGGCTAAAAGGACTGAGAAGGAACAGGGCTCGTTCTGAACTCTTCGTCGCCTTCGGCTACTAGTCCCTCGCAAGCTCGGTTACCTAACGGCGATTAAACTCAACAAAAAAATCAGCTAATCTTTAGAAGGGTTTTAAGTTTCTTTACCATTACAGGAATAAACGGGTTTATATAATAGGTCTACTACGTATCATGTATGAACGAACTGAACAAATACGGAATCGGTTTTTGGATAGGCGGCGGTGTTTACAGCATGATAAATATGATCATGAATTACAAACATGCCGCCCAGAGCAGTATCCTGTTATATAACTACTTGATAACAGGGGTGGCTGTTATCGGTTTGATCTTGAATATAATCCTTCTAAAAAGGTCAAAAAGATGATAAACAAAAGAAAAGTGGACTGAGGCATCTTTTTCTGGATGGGGATGGGTGTAATGAACCTAATATATGCTTTGGAGCTTCCTCCAAAGGCACATCCAATTTTATACCCTTGGGTCATGTTTGGGATTTCTATGCTTTTCATGGTTATCGCTTTGATCTTAAAATTTAATTTTGTTAAAGGGGGCTAAAAAATGATTTTTAACAAATCGAAAGAAGTTATGAAATGGGCTCTTGCCTTTTGGATAGGAATTGGTCTTATGAGTATAATAAATGTTATCAAAATTAATTACACTCAACAGGCACTTCCATATGATTGGATCATGTTTGGAATCTCTGTAATTATGATAGTTATATGCGCGATATTAATTAAAAGGAAAAAGTGAGTTTTACTTAATTGATGCTAAACTTCAAACCCTTTATTCTTCTAACTATTGGTGCGATGGGCGCTGAATGATGTCAAAAAACAAAAACATTTATTTACCTAATAATTATATCATATTAGAATATGATGAAAATACAGTTCGCACCTGAGAGTGATCTGGGTAAATGGTCGATTGGATTAATTGTTATGGTACCAATATTATTTTACATAGGCATGTCATTTGTAAGTTTCTATGGGTCTGTTCCGGCCGGGAAAACAATACCGAACGATATTATTGCCAGGCCGGGGGTGGCGATACTGATGTTAGCCGGGTTCGTTTCTGGCATTGCTGCTTTTTTTTGCGGTATTATTGGCATTACAAGAAAGAAAGATCAGTCTGTTCTTATATTTATATCTACTATTTTAGGTTTTTTTGTGTTGCTATGGACTCTTGCACAGTTTTTGTTCCCACACTAGATGCGCCCATCGAAAAACTTCTTCGTCGCTTCGCTCCTCGACCACGCTGCACTCAATTTTAGATTTTTCAGACTTCGTCCGAACATTACACTAAAATTCAACCCTAATGGAGATTATAACAAGGATCATACGCAATTCAAAAAATATTTTTCTAACGAGGAAAAGGGATCATAGTTTTTCAGAGGAGAATAAATTTGATTTTTTGGTATATTTTATATACTCATAATCAAATTTAATATATCACTATGCAAAAACAAAATACTCCTAAACTATTCCTATTCATCATCATAATTTCCGCAATCATTAGTTTATTTGGAATTGGTTTAGGCTTTCTTTATTCATCTTTGCCTGAACATCATCCAGAGAAAAATAAACAGTTTTGCGAAAACGCTGGTGGGCAATGGACAGATGATCAAACTTGTCTCCTCTCCTACAAAAAAGCCGGTGAAATATGTACAGATGGAGGGCAATGCATAAGCGGAGTTTGTTTTCCACCAACATTGACTGATGAACAAAAAATCAATCTTACCAAAGGTCCTTTGAAAAATGTAGTAGGAACTTGTTATCCTGAAGATCTGGTAACTGGTTGTGTTGAACAAGTCCTTATGGGAACAGTTTCAAAGGAATCCCTGTGTCTGCCCGATTAAGAGATCCTATCAAGTAAAAGATAAGAAAAATATTTTTTGGACTTCTCCGCTTCGCTCCGACCACGCTGCGCTCTCGGCTTCGCCTCAGGGTATTTAACACCCCAGAAACGCGGGTTACTCATTCTTTGTGGGTTTGTTAATTGGCTGGGTGTGCTTTGTGGGCACACATTTTGTTAATGGTTTTTTTATTCCGGTCTTGCCTTATGATCTGTTGTGAGTTGCGGGAAAAACTGGTCGTGAGGTGTGTAATATGAATGTTTTTGAGAAAGTTAAGGGTGTTCGTGAGGTAGTAAGTGACGTTTATCCTGAGTTGGGTGTTGATGAGCTTACGAGGATTGTTGGTTTTTTGGCGAATAACTGGCATGGGAAGAAGAGGAAGTCTCACGTGAAGCTGTCGCAGCAGCAGTTGATGATTTATGAGCTTTTGATGCGGAATGGGTATAATCCTGCTACGGTGTACAAGTGGTTTTTGCTGGCTGATGCTCCTCCGTGGACCGCAGATTGAGCAGGTCAAGGAGTTTCTTGGACTTTCTTTCATCCGCATGCTTTGAGTTCAATCAGCTTCACTGATTCTTGTCTCTCCCGGAGATTCCTCTGGCTTTTGTCTGCCCCGGAGATGCGGAATGAATATCTTCCTCGTTCTCTGCAGCACCCTCTAAAAACCTATAATACCTCGTAATCTTGATCCTTGCAGTGTCTTCGAGAACATCCCCTGTCTTGTCAGGCAGTAGTTTCATCTTGCGGATGTCCATCCCCTGGATTGTTATCTCAACTTTCCTGACACTTGAATGATTTGGTGTTAGGATGATTGATTTATGTTTAGGCCCCCATTTCTTCTCGAAAGTTCCTGATGTGTAATTGAATTTGGTCAGAGGAATCCTTGGAAGGTCTGAACATTCTGCTTTAAGGTATATTATGTGATCTCCATATGTCATTATTGGTATCGTTCCTTTACCCATTCCCCTGCTGTCTTTCTCAAATCTTTTTGATTCTTCCCGTGGTATGCAATACAGGCTGTCT
>Ga0315535_1000962_pt1 | contig 19728 bp, 18 predicted proteins | sample SalMarSW160220MG_2_FD_203092 | JGI IMG/M metagenome (GOLD analysis project Ga0315535, IMG submission 203092) | Salt marsh sediment microbial communities from the Plum Island Ecosystem LTER, Massachusetts, United States - Salt Marsh Sediment SW1602-20 ... | reverse complement strand
AGAGTAAGCTACTCTCTATTGTGTCCAATGCCTTGAAGATTCTAATGCCTATCTCTTTCAACTTTGGACTTTGGCAGTGATGAATTCTGTTTGCTCTTCTGGAAATGTTTGAAAAGTGAAAGTAGAAATAAGATGTTACTACAATATTGTTTGGTGTTAGCTAATTGTTGATTGAAGTTTTTGATGATAAGCATCTAAAGAACCTAATCTCAGATAGTGGGTTCCTACTGAACATTGATTATCCAACAAAAAATGTGAAACTACACAGAATTACGTGCATGCACTGCAATCCTAATAACTCTGTGGCAGTTAAGCCATCCAGCAAGAGAAGGAATAAAACTGGAGAAATCTGGTACTCAGACAAACGCCGAGGAGCAGATTCAAAAGCTATTGAAGTTTCCAAGAAGAGAGGCTACCGATATTCGTTTTGTCATACATGTAGACCGTAAACTGTGAATGATTTTTTATGAAGAAGCACTCGATATATTGTTGAATTTGAAGGTTTATTGATAAAGGTAAAGCCTATGCTGTTTTGGCTAGTGGCGTCACCTTTGGACTGTCCAAAATGCAAAAATGAAGTGTTTGTCAACTTGGGAAATGATACTTTCCAATGCACTATATGTGGCTGGATAACACAAATAAACAAACCTGTTCAAGATAGAAAGAACGAACAAGTCAAAACAAAAAGCAAAAGAAAACTTCATTTCTTCTGAACTTAGTATTACTTGACTTATGGCCATTTCCTTCTTAGAATCATCGCTCCAATAATTACTCCTATGAACACAGAAGTGAATGTTGCAATATTAAAAACTTGAATTTGGCTTTCATCAATTAAGCATCCTAAGATGTCGGAGATGTAAATTGAGAGTATTGCTCCAACTATGATTAATATAAGAATTATGCCGATTGATTTGCGTGTTATTTTACTTACCTTTTTCGCTTGGATAATACCATGCATCCTTTTTATTACTTTTGGGCTTTCGTGTTCAAGTTTTAAGAAATTTATTTACAGACAAGAAAACAGAGTTAGAAGAGTAAATCTCGCTCTATTATGGCAGTAACTACTGAAACTTGATCTTGCTTGGAATGTTTGTAAAGTAAAAAGATTTAGGAAAAACTCAAATATGCAACTGCTTAGTTTAATATCAAGGTGTTTTAAATTTGAAAGTTAGTAAACTGAACGGAATGAGCGTAATCACTGATGATGCATTTACCCTCGGAGAAGTTAATGGAACTCAAGCTAGTACAGTAACTTGGCAAATAACACATTTGGAACTGGCTTTAACAAAGGAGGCTACAAAGGAGCTTGGATTCAAAAAGCCTGTGCTTGGTTCTGTCACAGTCTGTTTGCCTGTCACTGCAATCAAGAAAGTTGGTGATGTAATTACACTTAACTTTTCTCTTAAGGTATTCAAAAGCATTAAAGAATGCCAAATTGAGTGATGACCACCTTTTTTGGCAATCTTTTTTTCTAAAGGAACCAAAAACTAATAACAGGGTAATTTACCCTTATTAGGTTGGAGGCATAAGTTATGACGAATTTTAGTGAGTTAATGAACAAAGATGTTTTTGTGGAAAACCAAAAAGTCGCAAAGGTGAAAGATGTTACCATAGATACTGATGAATGGAAGGTAACACACCTCATTGTTGAATTGACAAAGGAAGGCGCTGAGGAGATACTTGGGGCAACGCCTGCAATGACCAAAGGAGTGCTCAATAAACTAGCTATTTCATCCTTGAAGAAAGGAACGGCTTGTTGCACACCCACCGGAATAGACATCAAAGTTTCAAAAGGTCAACTGCACATATACCTTCGTCCAGTATAAGCATAAAAACTCAGTATAACAAATCCACTTTTTTAATGAAATCTCTTTTTTCTGATTTTCAGGATTGCCACTTCAATGGCTATTCCTAATAGAAGAACTGCTAAAATTATTAATTCAAAAAATGGTATAGGTAAAGTGTAAAAAACACAGCCTAATATGTCATATATGTATATGGAAAGAATTGTTCCTGCTGCAATCAGCAGAAGAATTTTTCCAACCGTTTTTCTTGTTATTTTGATTACCCATTTAGTTGGTTAGATAACAATTCTATTTTGATCTCTTTTTAATATTGAGGATTAAGTTTTGCCTGTCACTAAGAAAAGTTCTTATTTCCTGACGAATTATTTCTTCAGTAATTGGTTGTTGAATAATCTTTTCTGTTGCAGGGCCTTTTGGAGTATCCTTAACTACTTTCAATACACACCCCTTTTCAACAAGCAGCAACTCCATTTCTAATCTAGGGAAAATGGGTTTATCGCTTGACTCAGTTACTGGAACAACTAGAGTGTATCCGTTTTTGTGTTGATGCAGATGTGGTTGCAACGTTTTTGTTAATCCTTCTTCATTAAAGACTCCCACAACAGGTAACAGTAGAGATTTCAACAGTTTCCTTAGCTTTCTTTCACTTGAATCTGAACTACTTTTTGCTTTTCTTTTGGTTTTCGTTGTCTCTTTATTAAACTCTTGTTTCAATTTCTTTAGTTCGTCTTCCCAGTTCCCTGTCATCTTAAAAACCTGAGAATTGGTTTATATAATCAACATATTTAGATGTTCGCTAAAAACTTGATTTACAATTGAAAAAAATATTAGGAGAAAGCTTACTGCTCTATTGTGTCTAATGCTTTAAAGATTCTAGTTCCTAGCTCTTTCAGTTTTGGACTCCAGTAATGCCTTATGAAGATGTCAACTGGGATTCTTCCTTGGCACAGGTTTATTTCAGCTTCTAAAATTCTATGACTTAGCAAGTGTGTTCCGAATTTATCTCTCAACTCATTAAACCTTAAGCGCATATGCTTCCTCTCAAGTCTCTTGCGCATCATTGTATAAGTAACCGGCTTGGATTCTGCTATCCGCTGTAGAAACTCTGGCGGTATGAAAGTGATGTAGCAATTCTTTGTTCTGCGAATGAACAGCTTTGGATATTTGAAGTGGCATAACACTTGAAGCTCTGAATCATAATACTCTGGAAGCTTAGCTTCCTTTGATATCTGAATGATTAGGTTAAAGCTGTTTATGGCTTCACTAGTTCTTAATCCTGAATGCAGCAGAAACTTGGCAAATAATCTCTCATTATCTTTAAACAATGGAACAGCAGAATCATACCAGCTCAATACATCTGAGTTTCTAGCATTGAAGATTCTGAGAAAGGCATTAGAGAGTCAGTTCTGCTAGGTTTAATGTCGAAGCTTTTTAGCCTTTCAGAAAACTCTTTATGCTTTCCCAGGAATTTTGATAACACGATTAAGCTCTTAATGGCATTGTTCTTTATTGTGGCTGGAAGCAAATCTAAGTCTCTAAGATTCTCCGCAGTTACAAAATGACAGTACTTTTTAGAATAGCATAGGATTGTGCTGCTGTAGCTTTTAGCGTATTTAGATCTGACCCAATCAGAAAACTCCGCAAAATCAAATGTTAAGTAATGGTTAAGGTCAACATACTGGCTTGCTCGTAAAGCCAATGTCCTAACCAAGCTAGACGACCGGCCCATCCTTCCCTCTGATTAAATCTGCCTTGCTAATCTTTAATTTTTCGTTTGGCACTTTTTCTCGTTAAGCTTTCGACGCCGATTTTATTTGCGCCACAACTTTTTCGATTATGTCAACTGGGTTGTCAAACTGCGCAAGCTTAGCTGAAACATCAACCTTGTTTCCCAAGTGCTTTTTAGCCAGCTCCAACACTTTTGATGAATCGCCCATGAATATCGGGAAGCCCTTGCGCGCGAGATACCTGTTCACCTGTGTTTTCCCCAGCTTAGATGTTATGATACTGGGGACTCCTTGAAGAGCCGCCTCCCTCGCCATGGTTCCGCCTGCGCTTACAACCAAATCCGCGTTTGCAACTATCCGCGCGGAATCCACATACTCTCCCTTGTCGCTGTAGCGTCTGAGAAGAAGAACATTGCCGAGAGCTTCAAGTTTCTTAGCGGTTTCCAATGTGCGGTCGGCTGTTTTAAGCGCGTAGGTGGCTTTGGTTTCGAATTCCCTGATTACTATCAGCGGCTTCTTCAAGCCCGATTTTTTCGGCTTCTTCAAACCTTTAACCCAAGCAACCTCGTCCACGCCCCTAAACCGTATGGCGTTGTCTGGGCAATATTTTGACAGAAAGCTTTTCGGCATCGCTTCTGAGACCACAAGCGTATGAGCGAAGGGAATTGTAAGTTTGTTCACTGCTTTAGCATGTGGCGTGTCAGCGGTCAAAATTATGGGAACACATAAGCCGAATGCGGTCCGGCACAGTTCAACTGACTGATGAGAAATCGCTACGTCGGGTGGATTATCCTTGAACAGTTTGGAAAACTGGATAATGCGTTTTGCGCTTCCTTCAAGCCTTGAAGAAAGAGTGGAGGGACTGTATTTCCCGACAACAATTGGATTTTCGCCGAGGATACGCGCTAATGCCAGCGTGTCAGGATGCTCCCGCGTGGTGAACACTATTTCGTGACCAGATTTTCTAAGGCGCTTCGCTATTGCCGAGCCGTAACGCATGTGCTTGCCCGTGCATGCGTCATACCAAATTCTCACCGCTAGTTCTCACCTTTTATCCTTTTTTTCTGATGAACGCTGCGCGCTTAGCCTCATACTCTTCCAAGGTCATAACTTCTCTCGCTGGAACCCCACTCAAAACTTTTCTCGGCGGAACGTTCTTGGTTACGACGCTTCCTCCGCCGATAACCGAGTTTTCACCCAAAACCACGTCAGGCAGTATTGTGACTCCTCCGCCGATTATGACGTTATCCTTCACCGTCGGAGCCGTAAGTACGTTGCTTTTAGGATATTTATCGTTGAGAAGCGAACTGTTAGGCGCGATGAACACGTTGTCGCCGAGTGCGCACTCGTTCGAAATCGTCACGTGTGCTTGTATGTTGCAGTTCTTGCCTATGGTCACGTTTTTGCCTATGTCAACAAAGCTGCCGACGACTGTGCCGTCGCCTATTTTCGTGTTGTCGCCTATCACCACGTAATTCCAAACAACAACGTCTCTGCCGAATTGCACGTTGGCGCCGATTATCACGCCTTTTCCGGTTTTTGACTGCTGCATACTCACTCCCTTTATGATTCAACGTTTAAATAGTTTAAAAATTTACTTACTTTTTCTGTTAGAGGATGAGGTTCAAAATGGCTAAAGAAACAGTCCTCGTTGTAGGTTTAGGCGAAATCGGGCGCACTTTATTCGAGCTTCTGAAAGAAAACGACAGCTTCACCGTTTACGGATTAGACTTAGATAAAACAAAAATGCGCGCCGCCCGCCAAGACCCCAGCAAAATGCCCAAAGAAGTAGACACCCTTCACATCTGCCTTCCATGCAAAGACCAAAACAAATTCATAGCCACAATCACCAGCTACGCAAAACAGTTCAAACCCAAATTGCTAATCGTCAACAGCACGGTTCCGCCTGGAACCACAAAGAAAATCCAACAGAGTTGCAAGTGTCTCGTGGCGCATTCGCCGGCACGCGGAGTACACAAAAGCCCTGAACACATGATATGGGAAATGAAAAGATGGACAAAATACGTTGGCGGAGCCGACGCGAAAGCAGCAGAAGCCGCTTGCAAACACTTTGAAAAATTGGGCTTAAAGGTGAAAAAGTTGAAAAGCTGTGCAGAGACGGAGTTGGCTAAGCTCTTTGAAACGACCTATCGTGCTTGGATGATTGCCTGCTTCCAAGAAATGCACCGAATCTCCAGAGCGTTTAAAGCTGACTTCGATGATGTGGTTGATTTTCTGGAAGACACGCACCGCGTCAGGCTGGACCGGCCAATAATGTTCCCAGGGTTCATTGGTGGGCACTGTCTAATACCGAACACTGAACTGCTGTTGCAATCGTATGACTCGGAGTTTCTGCGGCTAATTCTAGAGTCAAATCAAAAACGGAAAGAAGAGCTTAAGGACAAAAAGGTTCAGAAAGAAGCCGAAAAAAGCGCAGGCCGAGCAGAAGCGTTAGAGAAAGAGCTTGGAGAAAAATCAGAAGAATGCTATTAACACGTACCAAGCTTATTTACGCAGAGTCGCAGACTGAGGCTGCAAGCTCTCTTTTAACCATCCAGCAATAAATTGCACGTTAATTCTGTTCAGGTACACAAATGTCTCGAGGCTAAAATTAATCAGCGCCGCAAAAGGCGTAAGAATGAAACGTGCAATCACCCTTCTCGTTAGTTGAAACACAGAGTAATGCCCGTACCGCCTGTACGCTATTCCCACCGCAACATGGTTCTTGGAGGAGCCAAGATGAGTTGCCCCAATGAAGGGAAGAACTTTCCAAACGTGCCCAGTGCTCTCGATAAACTTCTTAAGATGCTGGTCTTCACCAAAGAATAACAGCGGCGGATTGTAATTCGCCAAAAGACTCTTTCTCACCAGAACATTGTTGATGTGGGGAGACGTATCCACCTTGTTAAGCTGCACAACGCTGCCAACCACCCTCTCGTAGGCGGCGGCATGCGGGTTCTTGTGAACCGCAACCGTGGCTACCGCGCCGACGTTGGGAGCAATCTCCGCAGTGACCCGATCTAGCCAATTCTCAGGTAAAATCATGTCAGCATCAACCATCGCCACCCACTCCGTGCTGGCATTTAACACTGCCCTTTTTCTCGCGATGCTCAGTGGCCGTTCTTTCGTGACTATAATTTCTCCGACACAGGACATGCGACTCAAACTGCGAAGCAAGTCCTTGTTTGCCTCGTCCCTAGTGGGGATAACAACATCGACCTTCGCAGAGTTGGCATTCGAGCAGAGCGACATAGTAACTGAATGATTTTTCGCAGATTAATAATTTGTTACTTCGCAGATTTTACAGCAAAGGCTCGAAAGCAGAGAATTAACACAAACAAACTATTTTGCTCTTGAGCATTGTATGAGAAGCTCTGCGGAAGCATTTTGTCCTCAGAGCCATGATGAAATTTCGAGTTTTTAAGATCAGCATGAAGAGTTAATAAGTAGAAAAAAAGACTCTTAATCCAAAGCTGCTTCAGACGGCGGAATCGTTGATAAAACTTAGAATCGACGTGGATTATCCATACTCTTCAAGAATAAGAAGTTCCATCTTCACAGCCTTGAAAGCCAAAGTTGGAAGAGATTACCTGAAAAACTCGAAGACACTTGCAAGAATGATAAACGATTCGCCGAAAGACATTAGGGCTTACTGGTTCTTCACCTCAAAGACAGTTCCTGATGAAGAATTGCTGCTTATGCTAAATTCCGAGAAGCACGAAGTGGCTTTGCACATCGTCAATCACCCGCAAGCAGAAATGGCGCTTCTGGAGAAGGCTACTGGAAAACAGTTAATGTATTACACTATTCACGGCACTTCTCGTCTTTTAGGGCGCGTTTTATGGAAACGCTGGAAGGCTAAAGCTCCCATGGTTCCACAGGATTTCCCTCTCCAATCTTTTCATCAATTTCCCACAGTACCCCTAGACAGGCGCTGTTATACGTACAGCACGGCGCAAGCGGTTAAAATGGCAGAAGAAAGCATCGCTGAAGAAAAAGTGTTACAGATTCATCCAGAATGGCTTTTCCAACGGGGAACATTCAACCATAGGGGACCGTACTACGCGGCACTGCGAAAAATTCTGGAGGTTGATGAAGAGTTTCAGAATCTGACGGTGCGGAAGAAATCGTTTATCAAGATTTCCCGTAACGTAAGAGAATACGAAAAAGACGTTTACCCGACAGAAAAGTTCGTTGAGACGCTTAAGGATACAGGCGTGGATATCTTCACTTTCATTGAGAGGAAATGGCACCACGCGATTTCCAATCCTCCACAGAATTGGATTAAAGCAGACGATAACATCGCACTTCTCCAGGTTCCAAGCTACGGCGAATGGTGGCGAAACATAGGGAAAAAGACGCGCAACATGGTCCGCAAAGCAGAAAAAAGCGGCGTAACCGCAAAAGTTGTTGCTCCAGATGAAAAATTGGCTGAGGGCATCTGGAAAATATATAATGAAACGCCCATAAGACAGGGAAGAGGCTTCCCGCATTACGGAGTTACCTTACAAACGGTGAAAAGAAGGGTCCTCTCGTCGAAAAACAGCACTTTCATAGGAGCCTATTTTGAAGGTGAACTAGTAGGATTCATTCAACTCGTTCACGGAGACAACATATCAATAATATCTCAGATACTGTCGCTGCAGGCACAATGGGACAAAGCAGTAAACAACGCGCTGGTGGCGAAAGCCATAGAAGTTTGCGCGAATCAACAAGAGCGGTGGCTCATGTATGGCAGAATGGGAAATCATCCGTCGCTGGATAGGTTTAAGCAAAACCACGGGTTCACCAATTTTCCGCTGACGAGATACTATGTGCCTCTGACGGCAAAGGGCAAAATAGCCGCGAAATTGGGTTTGCATAGGGAATTTAAGGATGCTCTTCCGCAATCGCTGAAGTATAGGCTCATTCCAGTTTACAATTGGATAAGCAGAACGAGAGCAAAAAGAAAGCTGCAAAGCTAGAGCAGATAAAAGATACTTAATTGAGTTTGAAGTGCAGTGGAAACCCATAAAGCTAACAAACTCAGATTGAAAGATATGCCCATTAAAACTTGCATGGTGCTTGACGCCCCCTTCCCGCCGGATATTCGCGTAGAGAAAGAGGCGCGTACTCTTATCAGAAACGGGTATGAAGTGCATTTGTTATGTGTCGGTGGACAGAATGAAACTGAGACAGTGGGAAACATATTTGTTCACAGAGTTGTTATTGACAGATCTTCAATTTATAAGAGGCTAAAGCTTTTCAATTTTTTTCATATAACTTCTTGGGCTAAAAAAATACTTCGACTTCATCACAAAGAAATTTTTTCTGTAATTCATGCTCATGACCTTATGACCGCTCCGTACGCGTTATTAGCTGGAAAAAAGGCCAAAATTCCGGTAATATTAGACATGCATGAGAACTATCCTGAGGCTCAAAAAGCCTATCGCTCGAACATTGAAGTAGGAACATCGATTAAAGCCAACATCGCTTATTGGCTGGATCGGCTTGTAGAGAAAATATGTGTCCAAAGCGCATTTCAGGTAATCGTGGTTGCTAAAGAAAGAAAGAAGCAATTAATCAACCAAGGTTTTGCTGAATCTAAAATATCCGTTATTTCTAACACGGTAGATATTGATTACGTCTCAAAGAACCCTGTTAAATTTGAGCTATTGAAAAAACACGAAGGGAAATTCATTATTACATACATCGGAGGTTTTGGTGTTCATCGTGGCTTAGAGACTTTAATTGAATCCGTAGCTTTGATAAAGGATAAGATTGGTGATTTATGTCTTCTTCTTGTAGGTGGGCGTTCTTTAGAGATAGAGAAGTTTAAGACGTTATGTCGCAGATTAGGCGTAGAGAACTTGGTAGAATTTGTTGGTTGGGCCAGTTTTGAGCAAATTCCCTCTTATATCCATCTGAGCACAATATGCATCATACCTCACAAGAAAAGTAGACACACCGATACAACTGTACCGCATAAACTATTCCAATACATGCTTTTTGAAAAACCTATTATAGCAACTGATTGTCTGCCTTTGAAAAGAATAATTCAAGAATGCAAATGCGGTATTGTGGTGAAATCTGGAGACCCAGCGTCATTTGCGGAGGCTATAATGGCGCTTTACAGTAATCCGAAGTTATCAGAAGAAATGGGGCGCAATGGAAAGAGTGCGGTTATGGGTAAATACAATTGGGGAAAAAGTGAGCAAGTACTCTTAAAAATATATGAAAAAGTGTTAACGCTTTCATCTTAGGGTCTAAGTTCATAAATAGTGAATGATACAATAACTTGAGAGTCATGAATAAAGCGTTGCTGATAGCTTACCATTTTCCGCCTCTCGGAGGAGGAGGAGTTTTCCGAACTCTAAAGTTCACAAAATATCTTCCTGAATTCGGCTATCAACCTTACGTATTAACAGTAAAGAACCCTATGTATAGGATAAAAGACCAAACGCTAGTTAGTGAAGTTCCCTCATATGTTAAGGTTTGTAGAACTTTCTCATTTGAACATATAATACTTCGAGCCCCTCGACTGCTAAACATAAACTTGAAATGGTTCTACCTGCCCGACGAAAACATCGGATGGCTGCCCTTCGGGGTCTTCACCGGTGAAAAACTTGTGAAGAAAGAAAACGTCAATGTGATATACGCAACTTCACCAATATGGACCAGCCTGCTAATCGGTTTCTTTTTAAAGAGAAAAACAAAAAAACCGTTTGTGGTTGATTTTAGAGACCCTTGGACTGATAACCCCTACGTTAAATATCCAACTAGGTTCCACGAAAGTTTTGAAAGAAAAATGGAACACGCAATCTTATCTCAGGCGGATTACGTGACAGTAGCAACCGATTTAATGAAAAAGAATTTGGCAAAGAAATATCCTTTTCTAAAATCAAAAATCGAAACCATAACGAACGGCTTTGACCCAGAAGACTTCAAAGACTTGAAAATACACGAAAAAACTGGCAAATTCACCATAACTTACGTTGGGTCTATCTATGGTCTTATCACTGCGAAACCGTTTTTGATTGCTTTAAAGGAACTGGTTGAAGAAAAGAAAGAATTTAGGGAAAATATAGAATTGGTTTTCGTAGGTAATTATGGTAAAGAAACGCCGTTGCTTGTTGAGAAATTTGGGTTGGGAGAAAACGTGAGGTTTGTCGGGTATGTTCCTCACAGAGGAAGCTTGGAATTTATGGTAAACTCGCAAGCGCTGCTTTTGCTGATAACCGTTGAAGGCCCAAAGGGAGAAGGAATACTCACGGGAAAACTGTTCGAGTATCTTGCTTCCCGGAAACCGATAATCGCCTTAGCTCCAGAAAATGGTTCAGCGGCAAAAATAATCGAATCATTAAATGCTGGAACCGTTATTTCCCCCAGGAACGTGGCAGGTATTAAACAAGCAACAGTTGATCTTTATCAGCAGTGGCTGGAGAGAAAGACATCCGCAACAGCGGGCAATGAGGATGATATAAAAAGGTATGATCGGCAGGTTCTAACTGGAAGATTGGCAAAAATATTCGAAAAGGTCGCTCAATAAAAAATCGAAAAACGCTCATCCTAAAACTAATAAGACTTTGTGTAACATTAACTCTGGAAAAGGAAAAACCAATGCAAGCGGAACTCGTAAAAAAGATACGGGAAAAAAGCGCGAGAATAACGGTTGTGGGTTTAGGGCGGGTAGGCTTACCTATTGCTGTCTTTTTCGCCAATTCGGGATATCACGTGGTAGGAGTTGACAATAACAAGGATATTGTTGAAGCACTTTCGAAACCGCGTTTTTCTTCTAAGGAACCAGGTATTCAGGAACTAGCAAGGCAAATGGTCAAAATCGGCAGGTTGGAAGCCACAACCGAAGTTGCAAAAGCGGTGAAGTCAACCAACATAGTGATTATATGCGTTCAAACGCCTCTTAACAAATCAGCGGATCCAGACTTGTCATACCTTAAGAAGGCATGCGCCACTGTAGCAAAAAGCCTTTCAAAGGGAAAACTGGTGATACTAGAAAGCACGGTTCCGCCGGAAACAACTAGAAAATTTGTGGCTCCGATACTTGAGAAGGAAAGCAAGTTAAAATGTGGGGAAGATTTTTGGCTGGTTCATTGTCCAGAAAGAATCGCGCCAGGAAGAGCCATACAAGAGCTTACTGAAAATGCTAGAATTGTTGGAGGTTTCGACACGGAAAGTGCCAAAATCGCAGCCGAACTCTTGGACAAAGTGACGAAAGGACCCGTTTTGGTTACAGACTGCACCACCGCAGAAGTTGCGAAATTAGCAGAAAACACTTTCAGAGATGTAAACATTGCTTATGCAAATGAACTGGCGTTAATTTGTGAGCACATCGGCGTAGATGCAGTAAGGGCTATTAAAATCGCGAACACTCATCCAAGAGTTAACATACACAATCCTGGATGCGGTGTTGGTGGGCCATGTTTAACAAAAGACCCGTACCTGCTTCTGCACTCAATGGGAAAAGATTTTTCGTCAAAGATAATTGCTTCTTCGCGAAAATTGAACGATGAAATGCCTGAACACGCGGTTCACTCACTTCTTAAGATACTAAAGGAAACGGATAGAGACATAAAGAAATTGAGGATAGCTGTTCTTGGAGTAGCGTACAAGGGACAAGTTGATGATGCAACGAGCAGCCCCGCAAAATCGATAGTGCACAAGTTAATGGATTTAGGTGCCAGCGTCGAAGTTTACGACCCATACTGCAAGGAAACTTTTGGAGCAAAAAAAGCCTCAAGTGTTACTAGTGCAGTTAAAGGAAAAGACTGTGTTCTAATAGAAGCCGACCATGACCTCTTTAAAAATTTAAACTTGGGGGAACTGAAGTCTGTGATGCGTGAGAACCCTATTATAATTGATTGCAGACGGATAATAGACGTTGCAAAAGCTAAAAAGTACGGGTTTGTATACGCGGGAACTGGTTATGGCTCAGCAGAAGTCAGATAGCTTGTTTCTGCACTATCTGCATTAATCAATTGTAGAGTAAAATGTAACTGTCTGCTGAAAATTTAGTGGAAGAATCAAAAGGTAACATGGTAGATTGAATGAAGTGGTCTCTAACAAATCAATGCAAATGAAGCTGCTTTGGCTTCAATATGGAAGCGTAACGTTTATTCGCATTGTCTATAAGCAATGAAAGAATAAGAGTAAGAAAATCGTTTACCTACGCAAAGTAATATTAAATCGACTGTATGCAATGGATAAAAGGTGTTTCGGTGGAAAAAAAAGAAATTAGGTTGCAGTATTCAGGTTTTGTCATATTTGCAGCTAAAATGATCGGTATAGTAACGGGATTAATTTTTCAGTTCATGGTAGCCTGGTCAACCACTGAAGAACAATATGGCATATGGTTCAACGTTAACGATGTTCTAGCGTACTTTACAATATTGATGGGAGTAGCCCCTTTCTGGGTAATGCGGTTCGTCGCTAGAGGGCGAGAAGGCTCAACTAAAACTGGGCTTGTAACGAACTTGATAGTCTCGGCGATAAGCACCGTTACCTACCTTGCGTTTGTGCCGTTCTTTCTTCCCATGTTAGGCATCTCAGGGAATTTCCTGCCTGTTTATTTTATAGCTTCCCTTCAGATAGTGGAGTTGTACTCTCTCTCTCTTTTTGAAGGCTGCCTTCAAGCCACCATACCTCAGACAATAGGATACGGATTACTGGTTCAACAAGCAGGCAAAGTCGCCTTGGGCTACGTGCTAATCGTTCAAATGGGGCAGCCCCTCATAGGCGCCTTAGTCGCCACAATTGTAGCCATCAGCATCCAACTGTTCTATTACATTAAAATACTCGCTGACCAATTTAGGCAAAAGATTCGGTGGGGATACGTAAAACAGTGGGTTAAAGGTTCTCTGGCAAACATCTACACCGTTATAGGCGGTCAGATTTCAGCTTACGTGTTCATCATGCTTTATGAGATGGGAGGCGCTGGAGGTCGAGGAAGATACGGAGCCGCCGCGACAGTTACAAATGTTATCTCTTACTCGTCTTTTTTGGCTTTTGCACTTTACCCGAAGCTTTTGGCGGAGAGAAAAAAAGAGGATATCACGACATCGCTGAAGATGGTTTTGATGTTCGCCATCCCCATGACCCTTATCGCCGTGGTAATGGCTGACTCGTACATCACACTTTTAAGGCAAGACTACCCAGATGCCTCAATAGTGCTCATCGCATTAGCTTTGGATGCCTTGGTTTTAGTTACTAACAACATTTTCAGCGCAGTGCTTTTTGGGATGGAAAGCGTGGACCAAGATGAGAAAATTTCGTTTAAAGCCTTAGTCAGAAGCAGATTGTTTATCGCTTTTTCTTTGCCTTACGTCAATTCAGTAATAACACTTCCGTTGGCGTATTATGTGTTAACAACTTATGCTTTCAACCAGCCTCTGCTGGCTGCGCTTTCTGTAAGCATAATTAGCTTAATAGGTCACCTAACCACGTTCAGTATCTTGTTCATCGTTGCCCGTAAAACTATCGAGATCGTCATCCCGTGGAAAAGCATATCTAAGTATGTTTTAGCTTCTGCGGTTGCGGCAGCCGTGCTGTTCCTTATTCCCCATCCAGCAGCGCCGTCTGTGGGGGCAGCCACGATGGAAATAATATTTTACATAGGAAAAGTTCTAGTATTGACCGGGGTGGGCGCTGTGGTCTATTTGGTTATTGTGCTGACTATCGATAAAGAAGCGCGCATGTTGCCAAAGGCTATGCTGCAAGAGGTTAGGGGAAAGAAAAGCTCAGCCGCTTAAAGTTTGTCAACGCGCGATGTACGCATGTTAAAGCAGGAGAGCCTGCAATACATCATGCACCGCTTCTTTGCTCTTGACGCCTTTAAAGATGAGTTTTCCGCTTGAGAACATACGAAAAGGCTTCCCTTGAAAGGCTAAGTCGAAAATGATTCCGGAAAGGGAGTTCTTCAACTCTGCTTTCTTCATGATTTTGGCGATGGCTTCGTCTTTTTTGTCATATTTGAAGGTGACTACAGCGCCTTTTTCTTCGCCACATGTCTCTTCGATTCTTGCCACATAATCTTCAACGGTAGCCATTAGAACCGCTCAATCTCCTTTAAAACTTCTACAAAGCGGTCAATTTCTTCGCGCGTGTTATAAATGTAAAAGCTTGCTCGGGCAGAAGACTGCAGCTTAAAAATTTGGTGTAACGGTTGGGCGCAGTGGAAACCGCTGCGTATCATGATTCCATAATTGTCCAGTAAAATAGCGACGTCATGTGAGGATAAGCCAGCTATGCCGAAAGGCATTATTCCACACTTTAAGGCGGGGTCACTGGTTCCGTAGAGCATTAGTTTGGTGCAGCAGCTCTGCATCGTCTTCAACGCATATTCCGTCAACATCTTCTCGTGCGCCAGCACTTCGGACATGCCTATGTTTTCAAGGTACTTGACTGCTGCCATCAACGCTACGCCCCCGCAGATATTAGGTGTTCCAGCTTCAAACTTCCATGGCGGCTCATTCCAGTCTATGCCGCACCGTCTGGTTTTTTGGTTGAAGATTACGTCTTTTATCATTTCGCCTCCGCCTTGAAAAGGCGCCATTGTTTCAAGGAGGTGTTTTTTGGCGTAAAGCCCGCCTATGCCTGTGGGTCCCAGCATTTTGTGTCCTGAAAAAGCCAGAAAATCCGCGTCTATGTCCCTGACGTCCACGGGCATGTGGGGTACAGATTGAGCGCCATCCACAAGCATTAAGGCGCCGTGTTCGTGGGCGACCTTGGCGATGCGTTTGACATCGTTGATTACGCCGCTGACGTTTGAAACTTGGCTGAGGCTTGCAAGCTTGGTTTTGCTGGAGATTTTGCTCTCGTAATCCTCGTAATCCAGTGTTCCGTCATCGTTTACTTTCCCGTATTTAATTGTGAATCCGTTTAATTTTGAGATTATCTCCCATGGAACGATGTTGCTGTGATGTTCCATTAAAGACACTAAAACTTCATCGCCCTTCTTCAGGTTGCGAAGTCCCCAAGCGTACGCGACGAGGTTGATTGCTTCGGTTGTGCCTCTGACGAAAACTATCTCTGACGCGTCTTTTGCGTTAATGAACTTGGCGACTGTTTCCCGTGCTTTTTCGTGCAGTTCGGTTGCTTCCAGAGAAAGCGTGTGAACCGCGCGGTGGACATTGGCGTTGTGGTTTTTATAAAAGTTTGTGATGGCTTCGATTACCTGTCGGGGTTTCTGCGTGGTTGCCGCATTATCAAAGTAGATTAGGGGATGGTTGTTTATTCTTCGTTTGAGTATCGGAAAGTCTTCGCGAATCCTGTAAGGGTCTAAATTACTTTTCCTCCGCCGCCTTCAGTCTCTTTGACAGTTTTTGAGCGAGTTCTTCCTCTTCCAGCGCCTGTTTCTCCTCAAAAGTGAAATCCTTGGGAAGCCAATCTGGCGCTGAACCCTTCTGTTCATAGTATTTTCGGATTGCCCGTTTGACGGCGCCCACCGCGAGGATGCCGCAGTGGAATTTGACGCTTGGCAAGCCGCCTACTTCTTCTGTTACTTTTTTCCACGTTACGTCTTTCCACGCGTTCTCAACGTGCAAGCCCTTGATCATCTCGGTGACTATGCTTGCGGTCGCTATGTTGGCGGCGCACCCGTAGCTTTCGAACGAGATTTTCTCTATGACGTCCTGCTCGTTGATTTTCATGTAGAAAGTTATCATGTCTCCGCACGCGGGGTTTCCCGCAACGGATATGACGTTGGCGTCTTCTAGTTTTCCGAGGTTTTTGGGGTTTCGGAACAAGTCCAGAACTTTCTGGGTGTAAGGTAACGGTACACGCGACACTTTTTAATCAACTCCTGTGGAACCAACTATTCCTCTTATTCTGTTTACTGCGCTAGGTAACACTTCTAAAACATAAGTTATATCTTCTTCTGTGTGGTACCGCGTGGTCTTCATCAGTATGCTGCCGTGGGCTTCACTGAACCTGCGACCTATTGCAACGAGAACATGGCTGGGTTGCAGAAGTCTTCTGCTGCACGCGCTGCCGCTGGACACGTAAACGCCCTTAAGGCTTAACTCAATCGTCAACGCTTCCCCCTCGCACCGTAGAATGCTTATGTTCGCGTTGTCAGGCACTCTCTTGTCACCTTTCGCACCGTTAAACTTCACGTCTGCAAGCTCCCCAAGTATGCCATCCACAAGTTTATCCCGCATCTTCCGAATGTGCGCCACGTTCTCCTCAAAATCCTGAAAAGCCAGCTCAGACGCCTTCGTGAAGCCAACGATGAGCGGGGTGTTTTCCACTCCAGGCCACAGCTTCTGTGTCCCTATCTGACCCTCCAGAATTTTGTCCACGTTCACGCCTTCTTTCACGTACAACGCGCCGATTCCGCGGGGTCCCAGAATCTTGTAGCTGCTAACCGTTGCCAAATCCACCTTCAAGTCCTGCACGTTAACGGGAATCCGCCCGTACGCGTCTGAAGCGTCCGTGTGAAACAGGGTTTCAGGGTTTTTGTCCTTAACAATGCCCAATGCTTCTTTGATGGGCTGGAGGGTGCCAATCTCGTTATTCGCCATCGACACGCTCGCCAACACCGTCTCCTTATCCACAGCTTCTTTCAACTTCTCAAGATCAAGAAAGCCTTCCGTGTCAACTGGGACTTTGGTGGTGGTGAACCCAAACTTCTTCAGCAAATCGGTCACATGCAACACGTTTATCGGTTCGATTTCCGAGATGACTATTTTTGTGCCCTTATGCTTGTTGGCGAAAGCCGCGCCCATAAGCGCCAAGTTGTTGGCTTCTGTGGCGCCTGGCGTGAAAGTTATTTCCTCAAGGATTTTTGCGCCTAAGAACTTGCTGATTTTTTGGGCTGACTCCATGATAGTTTCGAAGGCTTCCCATCCTGGCTTGTGCGTGAGCGTGGGGTTGCCGTAAGCTTTTTTGCTGTAGTAGGGCAGCATTTCGTCGAGCACTTCTTTGGGAACCACTGTTGAGTTTTCGTTGTCCAAATAGACCTCGCGTTTTAGGTTTTCATGCGCTTTAAGTAATGCCTTGACGTTTTCAACCATACCATATCCTGACCTTTTCAGAGAATAAACAATTGTTTCACATTTAATATCGCAGATTCAAGTAGAAAAAGTTACCCGTAAAAGGTTGAGGTGCTGCACATTAACACTATAAATCAGCGTTCCCAATAGTGTGCTTGAACGAATGAAACGATGGCGCATGTAAGTGAAAGTAACAGAATTGCCAGTGCCAGAACCAGTAAAGGAGGTCACGCTTCACAGTGGCATCGCCGAGTTGTATCCTCCGCAAGAAGAAGCCGTAAATGCCGGCGTGCTTGAGGGTAAAAACTTGGTGTTGGCGAGCCCCACTGCTTCTGGGAAGACGTTAATCGCGGAGCTTTGCAGCCTGAAGCATGTTTTGGAGAAGAGCGGCAAGGTGGTTTACCTGTCGCCTCTGCGGGCTTTGGCAAACGAGAAGTACGACGAATTCAAGAAGTACACGTCAATCCGCAAGCCGAACGGCAGACGGGTGAGCGTAGGCATCAGCACCGGCGATTTTGACAGCGGCGACTCCTGGCTCGGAAGATACGACATTATAGTGACCACTAACGAGAAAGCAGACTCCCTTCTAAGGCACAGGGTCAAGTGGATGGATGACATCTCGCTGGTGATTGCGGACGAAGTGCACCTGCTGAACGACGGAAGCCGCGGACCCACGCTTGAAGTGGTGCTGGCGAGGCTCATGCAGGTCAACCCCGACATGCAGGTTTTAGCTTTAAGCGCCACAATCCACAACGTGGAGGAAATCGCAGGCTGGCTCAACGCTGGCTATGTGATAACGGAGTGGCGTCCCGTATCGCTTAAAGAAGGCGTGCTCCTGCACGAGGAAATCCAGTACAAGGACGGCGACGCCAGAAAAATCGAGAAAAAAACGCGGGACCCCACCATAAACCTTGTCTTGAACACCCTGAAAACCGGCGGTCAAGCACTGGTTTTCGCGTCCACGAGAAAAAGCTCGGTGAACTTGGCAAAAAAGATTGCAGCGCATACAGGCGAGGTCCTGTCTAAACCACTTAAACGGACTTTGGCGAACGAGGCAGAGAAGATCTTGTCTGCAGGCGAGAGAACGCACATCAGCGATTCGCTCGCGGGGCTTGTAGAGTGTGGCACCGCCTTTCATCATGCGGGTTTGGCTGGCGCACACCGACGGCTGATTGAGAACTTGTTCAAGCAGAGAAAAATTAAAGTGTTAACCGCCACACCCACGCTGGCTTTCGGCGTCAACCTTCCTGCGCGCACGGTGGTGATTCAGGATTACAGGCGCTGGGAGCCAGGCTACGGCTACTATCCCATCGCTGTTTTGGAGTATAAGCAGATGGCGGGCAGGGCTGGGAGACCCAAGTACGATAAGGTCGGCGAATCCATACTCATCAGCAAAACCGCCGACGAAGCAGACTACCTCATGGACAGCTACGTACTTGCACGCCCCGAACGGATATGGTCAAGGCTGGCGGTTGAAAAAATAATCCGCGGACACGTACTGGCAACAATCGCTTCGGACTTCGCGCACACGGAGACTGGTATCTACGATTTCTTCGGAAAAACCTTCTACGCTTACCAGTACGACGTGAAAGCCATCAAGAGCATCATAGCCAAGATTCTGAAGTACCTGTACGACGAGGAAATGCTGGAACTGTTCGGCAACGACATCTACGCCACCAGATTCGGAAAACGCACCAGCGAGCTTTACATAGACCCGCTGTCAGCCGTTGAAATCCGCGATGCACTACGGCACCAGCCTACTTACCTGACCGACCTGAGCCTGCTGCACTTGATTGCACACACACCCGACATGGGTCCCGTGATGAGACCGTACTCGCGCGAACTTGACAAGCTAGGAGTTTTCATGGAGGAGCACAGAGACGAATTCTTAACGGATGTTCCCAGCGAACTGGAGGACCAAATAGCTTACGAAGAGTTTCTGGGTGAAGTCAAAACTGCAATGGTTCTGGAAAGCTGGATTGAAGAGGCGAGCGAGAACACGCTGATAGACCAGTTCCGCGTCCAGCCTGGCGACCTCTTCAGAACGATTGAGAACGCGAAGTGGCTGCTCCACGCCACACACGAGATAGCCAGGCTCTTCGGAAACAAGGCGGTTCTGCCCTTGGCGTCGGAGCTGATTGAGCGAGTGGCGAAAGGAATAAAGAAGGAGCTTCTGCCCATCGTCAAGCTGCAAGGCGTGGGCCGCGT
>Ga0315535_1000961_pt1 | contig 19738 bp, 18 predicted proteins | sample SalMarSW160220MG_2_FD_203092 | JGI IMG/M metagenome (GOLD analysis project Ga0315535, IMG submission 203092) | Salt marsh sediment microbial communities from the Plum Island Ecosystem LTER, Massachusetts, United States - Salt Marsh Sediment SW1602-20 ... | reverse complement strand
GCGGCAAGATGGTTGACGTGATTATTGATGAAGCCCACGATCCAGAAAATACCCATCCGTTTAAGGGGAATGTAGATCTCAACAAGCTTCAAAAATTTATTGATGATTATGGGGCCGATAAAATTGCGTTTGTCAACGTAGAGCAAAGTGTTAATATGGCTGGAGGTCAGCCAGTTTCGATGGAGAATCTACGAAAATTAAGAGAGTTCTGTAATGATTACAAGCTCAAAATAATATTCGATGCAACTCGTTCAAGTGAAAATGCCTACTTTATTCGAGAACGTGAAAAAGGATACGAAAATACACCTATAATTGATATTTTAAGGGAGATGATGAGCTATTCCGATGGATGCATTTATAGCGCTAAGAAGGATTGTTTAGTGAATATTGGTGGTTTCCTTGCAACTAATGATAAAGAAATTTTTGAAGCTACACGAAGTTCGGTTGTAATTTATGAAGGTTTACACACCTATGGTGGAATGGCGGGCAGGGATATGGAAGCTGTGGCTCGTGGCTTAAGGGAAGGAGCTCAATATGAGTATCTGAATTATAGGGTAAACCAAGTCCGTTATTTGGGAGAATTACTTATGGAAGCAGGGGTACCAATCGTGAAGCCAATAGGATCGTTTGCGGTATTTCTCAATGCTTTAAAATTTTTGCCTCATCTACCAAGGGATCAATGGCCAGCACAGACTTTATCTGCTGCTATCTATGAAGATTCTGCCGTGAGAAGCATGGAGCGAGGTGCGATATCGAAAGGAAGAGATTCAGAAACGGGGGAGAATGTATTTCCAAAGTTAGAGTTAGTGCGCCTTACGATTCCTCGACGAGTGTATACCAATACTCACATGGAATATACAGCAGATTCAATTATAAACCTTTATGAAAAAAGAGATACAATTCCAGGACTGAAGATGGTTTATGAACCGAAATATTTACGCTTTTTTCAGGCAAGGTTTGAACAATTATCCCTTTAATAAAAAAATCTACAAGATTTTCCTAATTGGGTTTTATCACCGAATTGTATAAAAACATTATTGAATAGAAAATAATAGGTGATAAACCTCTATAAAAAGAGGAAAAAATTTCTATATTGTTTAGTTCTAAAAGATTTAGAAATCTACTTCTACTTATTACTTTGCACTATAACTAGGATTCGGGATTTTAAACTTATATTTGCAAAAAGGACAAGTTGTTTTTATTTTAGGCTTAGTTTCAGTTGTAAATGCAGAAAAGTTTCCTTTACATTTTGGACATACTATTCCCATTTGTTTTATCCTCTCTTTTCTATTTTTAACTTAACTGTAATTCTTTTGGGGGATCCTCTTTTTTAGGAGATACCCTTATTTTCAAGTTGTTCGTTTTATAAAAGGTTAGATGGTTATTTTAAAAACTTTTGGATCTCTTCTAGTTAATATATAATTCATTAATTTCTTTTTTAAGTATCTTCATTTACATTAAACACTACAAATGGTTCTTCGAATTTAAAAGTAAATCCATTGTCAGTAAGGAATTTCTCTATTCCAATCATGTGTGTCGCTCCAAAAAATACCAAGACTTCATCATTGTTTTCAAGTAATTCTAATATGGAGTCTTCAACCAAATTATTGCGGATGTTCAATAAATACTCCGGGCTTGCTTCTTCTATAATCTTATATTGTTGAGAAACACTTGCCATCAACCATGTTGCTAACCTTTCTCTCCTTTGGGATACATTTGGCAAATTTGCTAATTCTACACATGCTAAAATTGATGAAAAAATCATTTGAATTTCTTTCATGACCTCTTTTAGCATTTTTTTAGAAGGTTTTTTCAGAAACTGAATTAATAAATCATTAAGATCAACATCTTTCATCATTTTTTGAATATCCAAATCTGTAACTATCCAATTGGAGCGATTTATTATATCATTTTCATAGTCAATAGCTATAAATTGATGTGATAAATTCATTATTTCTGCCCAATAGAGTTGAACGGGAGCTAAAGTTTGTATCGCAAACCTCGTTTTTTCACTGAATTCATAAATTTGTTTTATTTTATCATTCGAATTCTCTACTTCTTTTTTTACTAATTTCCATAACTCATTTATGTCTTTAGTAAAAAATTTTTTATAAAACCTTTTAAGAAGTTTTTTATATGTGTTATAAAAAGTTTCAGTGTTAGAAGCATTTAATTCTATAAAATCTTCGAAGGATTTTATCGAACGTGTGTTATTTTGATCTTTTACTATTATCTTCAAATTTTCGAATAGAGTTGGACGATTTCCAATGAAGTTCACCAAATTTTGGAAATAAGATGCATTTCCAAGATGAATAACGGGAATTAGACATACTTTTTTGGAGTTTGCGTTATAATAGGTGGAACAGTGAGATAAGAGGGAACTACCATCAAATGATAAGAATTCGGTTTTTTCCAATTGACATATCGACCTCAATTTATGAATTAAAATATCCTCTTAGTTACTTAGAAAAATTCTGATTTTTTATATATTGTTATAATAATATGACCTAATAGTACATTTCTTTATCCAAAAAAATAAGAAAAGGAAATAGATTAAACACCCAATAAACTTATTGGAAAAAAGAGCAATACAGAAAGTAAAGCTGCAGCTGGAAACGTTAATAACCAAATAGCTATTATTTTCCACAATCCTTTTTTTGTTGGAGCACGCCTTGATTTAGCTAGTCCCACAACGGAAGCCACAATCATGTGTGAGCCTGAAAGAGGTATTCCTAATACAGTACCAAAAAATAAAATTATTGCAGTGGGGATTTCACTTGCAAATGCAGTACTTGGGTGGAGTTCAGTAATTGTACCGACATTTTTTATGACTCCTCTTCCCAATATTACAACTCCACTAGCTAAACTCAATCCTGCAAATAATAGGAGTAAATTAGTTTCAATACCTATTCCCACTCCTACAACAATTCCTACTGCATTTGAGCAATCATTTCCGGCTCTTGAAAACGCAGTCCAACAAATAACTACAAGAAGGATATAGGAGAATTTTTTTTCTGTTTTAGCAAAATTATTGAAACCTGACAATTTGTTGATGATGAATTTATGAATTAATTTATAAGTATAATATGTAGCGATGTACCCAATTACAGGAGATAATATCCACCATATACTCATTTCTAATATTGATAACCAATTAACTCCCATATCACCCCCAAGTAGTAATCCTATTCCAATAATTGAACCAATGGTAGCATGAGTAGTAGAAATGGGTAATCCTAATGCAGATGAAAGTATTAACCAAATAGCTGTAGAAATTAAAATCGTAAGGACAATCGAATTAGAAATAATGATTAAATCTTCATTTAACAAATCTTTACCGACTGTTTCCGCAACTGCATTCCCCAATAATACAGCTCCCAGTATTGCGAATATAGTGGCTAATATTAAAAGTTCCCTCATTGTTAAATTCTTGGAACCATATAATGTAGCCATGGTTTCGTCATTAGCTCCAATGCCGAAACTTATTATTATTGAAATAGCTAAAAATATTATTATAATCTCTATTGCACCCATTTTAACCCTTACCTTTAATTTTATCTATTTGGATATTTAATAATCAATCCTCTCAAGTAATCAGAAGTTTCTTCTGACCAAGAAGAGATGTCATATAAGTAGGTGACTAATTTGGCGGTAACATACACCTTAGTTGGATTATCGTCTTTTTTAAACAGTTTTTCTAAGAGATTGAATTTAGCCGTCCGAGCCTTTCTCTTGAATTCTTCTACTTCAAAAGTCAACTGGTATGCGCCAGGAAAATCTGTTTCTATGAGAGTTGCACAATCAATTAATTTTTCTACGCTTTGCGAACAAGCACTGCATAATTCGTTGAATTCATCCTTTATATCATCATAAAGTTTGAAAGGATTTACTTTTAAAAACCTAGCAAAAAATTCCATCTTATCATTTACTTCATCAAGCATCATTAAAATATTGTATCGATCTTCTACTAAAAATGGAAGTGCTCTTTTGTCTTTGAATAGAATTTGCACGTATTTATCCTTAATTTCGTCACATTTGTGTTCTGCCTCTATGATTCCGTCTAAAACGCCTTTTTCAAGCCTGTCTTCAATAAATTGAGTGACAGCATCATGTAGTATTGCTACTCCACTTAAGGTTTCGGATAAGAATTTATGGTTTATCTCATCTAGATCGTTTTTCTTTTCTTTACCGATTTTCATTTTAATCACTTTTTAAAATAATCAAATTCTTACATAGAGATATTTTATAATTTATACTCTAACTATTTTTTTTTTAATTTAAAAGATTTCTTTTTTCGTTCAAATCTGACTTAAATTGATTAAGAACAATCCTTATTTTGAATTATTCCTTCTAACATTTATATACTCATTCAAAAATCATACTGACATTGCCAGCTATTAAAATAAACAAGAAGGATATCGTGTTCGATCCTCAAGTGCAGACATATTGTAATACTTCGAAATTTAGCTGTCCTAATTATTCACATTCTTGGGGATGTCCTCCCGTAGCTCCATATTTAGAAAAAAAAATATTCCAATTTCATGAATTCTATCTAATTTATTATAAATACGATTTAAACAAGTACATAAAGGATATTAAGAGTAAACATTCACATTTGAGTGAAAAAAAGATACGAAATGATTTTTACCGAAAAGATATCATGCGAGATTATTTAGAAAGTGAAATTCAAGATTTTATCAAGAATTATTCAAAACCTTATAAAGAGGTTTTTATCTTGTGGGATGGTTATTGTAGAATTTGTTCAAAGCAAGGAAAAAGTTGTACTTATGATGATAATAAACCATGTAGATATCCAGATCAAATACAATATTCAATGGAGGCGGTAGGCATTGATGTAAACAAAACTGTTTCCCATCTAAATTTAAATATAGAATGGCCACCAATCCATTATATCTATAGATTTGGTTTGGTCTGCTATGTTTAAATTTCTTACAACTAGAAAAAAAATCTAAAATATTGACGGATCCAAAAAAATGGTATCATTTCGGTCGGCTCCTATTGAAATAATTGCAATATCAGTTTGTAATTTTTCTTGTATCGCATCTAAATATGTTTTCATTGTTTCTGGTAAGGCGTCATATCCCATGTTTGCTATTCTTGACCATTCTTCTGGCGTACGAGCTTCCCATCCTTCATATTCTTCATAGATAGGGTCACATTCTTCAACAATTTCAGGTTGAATCGGCCAGCTATCAAGTTTTTCACCGTTTCGAGTATAACCAACACACATTTTTATTGGATTAATGCCTTCTAAAGCATCCAATAATGTAATCACTAATTTATCCACTCCATTTATCATGATGCCATATTTTATGTTAAAAAGATCAATCCACCCCACTCTCCGAGGTCGTCCCGTTACAGTTCCATATTCATGTCCTTGTTCCCTGATTCGTGTTGCTATATCATCGAAAAGTTCAGTGGGTACTTTTCCTTCTCCAACTCTTGAAGTATACGCTTTAATAATTCCTATTATTTTACCTATCTTTTTTGGAGGTACTCCCGTCCCAGCACTTATTCCTAATGCATTGGCATTCGAAGAAGTCCCATAGGGATAAAATCCATGATCAATACATAATAAATTGCCTTGAGCGCCTTCGAAAACTACTTTCTTGCGGGAATCAATCGCTTTATTAAGGTAAAAAGCAGTATCAATGACATATGGTTTCAAAATCCTTCCATATTCTACGTATTCTTCATATATCTTTGAAACATCAATATTCCATTCCGGATCATATACTCTAATCAATTCTTTTTTTATATTATATAAGTTGTTTAATTTAATTTTTAAAATTTCAGGATGAATTAAATCAAAAACCCTGATACCCCAACGCGCGGCTTTGTCAGAATAAGCGGGCCCAATTCCTCGACCTGTCGTCCCAGCTTTATATTTTCCTTTCCGAACTTCTTCCAAACCATCCAATTTAATATGAAATGGGAAGATGACATGTGCCGTGCTGCTAATTTTTAAATTGATTTTTTTATTCAACTTTTTTAAATTTGCCATCTCATCTAATAATACTTTGGGATCTATAACAACACCATTTGCAATTATTACTTCTTTTTCCAACACGGCACCAGATGGCATAAGCTTAAATTTATATTTTACCCCATCAACATTTATTGTATGCCCAGCATTATTACCTCCATTAAATCTTACAACAATATCTGACTTTTGGGCAAGATAATCCGTAATTTTGCCCTTTCCCTCGTCTCCATAACTAAGACCAATTACACAAATAGTATTTTGCATTTTTTCCATGTTCCCACATCATAAATAAATTATTTTCCATATATCCTTACATACAATCATTTATTATCTATCAAGATTTAAAAACTTTACAAAATCAATTTTTCTAAATAAATCCAAGAAAATAAGTTCAAAATTTTAGCGTAATAGATTAATTTTTATATTTGAATTCTCTTGAGAGTTATAGATAAATGCTTGAAAGAACGATTATTTTTGATCTTTGTCATAATGAAATGCTAAATATCGAAGAAGATGAGTTCTCCAATTTTCACATTCTTCTTAAAAGATTAAATTTGAAAATAAAAAAAAATGAAACTGAAGCTTTAACAGAAAAAGTGCTCCAAAATGCTGATATTCTATTTATTGGTAATCCCATTGATAATTATTTCTCTAATATTGAAATTAAAACAATATGTGATTATGTTCGAGTAGGTGGAAGTTTATTTCTCGTAAGTGAATACGGTGCTGACTATCTGCAAAAAACTAATCTAAATGATATTGCTGGAAATCACTTTGGAATTTTCTTCGAGAAAAATCTGGTTAAGGAAATGAAAGATGATGATGAAAAGAATTCCAGCATGATTAAAATTGAACATTTTAATCCACATGAGATTACCAATGGATTGAGAGAAGTAGTAATAGGTGGGACATGCTCTTTATTTTTGAACAAAGATGCGAGACCATTACTCCAATCTAAAAGCCATGGTCTATGGTCAGAAGTTTTTAGCAAGGCAAAAGAACAGTGGGTAAAAGAACAAGAACAACAACAAGTTATAGCAGCATATGCAGAATATGGAAAAGGAAAAGTCGTAGCTCTTGGAGATATTGACATCTTCACTAACCATTCTTCTATTGGAATAATTTCATTAGACAATCATCAATTCATCCAAAATATGATTGAATGGTTATTGAAATCGGTTGAAGAACCAAATGTCATGTCATTTATCCTCAACCAAGTAGGAAATCTACAAAATGAGGTAAAAGATATCAATACCGTTATCAATAATATTATTGAAACCATGACTATATTGGAAAAAAGAATATCAATTCTAGAAGAAAGATATAATATTCCATCAGTTTCTAAAAAAAGTGAAAATAGGCAAGAATTCGAAAAAGTTGAAGAAGAATGACTTTTTCTTCATCAATTTCTTTTTTTTTATGAATTAACTAGACCTATAAATTTCTCGCAATATTATTTGTCTTAATTAAACACAACATTTAGAATAAGATAGAATTAAATTTGGAGAAATAACATGAGCGAGAAATCATACGAAGAGATATTTGCAGATTTTGAAGAAATAACGAACAGCTACGATCGAAAGAATCAATATTTTGATATATTATATGATTCGAAATCATTAACTAGCATTGCTAAAACGCCTTCTTCAGAAGATTTTTCAATATCTACTAAAAAATCTGGATATGTTGCTAGGACTTTCATTGATAATTGGCAAGAATATGCATTTGAACAGCGAAATGAGTTGAAATCAATCAAGGAAATCTTACCTAAAGCTGTAAATAAGGGAGATAATATTGCTACATATGAAGGATGGAAATTCAACAAGGAAGTGATCCCAAAAATCGATTCAACCAGCGTTCCTATTGACGAAAAAATTAAAAAAATTCGAGAACTCTATGATTATGTAAAATCCTATGATGAACGAATCATCCAAGCAAGAATAAATTACGTGGAAACACTCACGGAACGCATTTTCTTTAATAATGAAGGATGTCAATTACGACAAGTAATTCCTCGAACAAGACTTGGAGTTATTCCCATAGCAAAAGAAGGACCCGTGGTAGATTATGATTATGCTATAGAATCGGGTCAAATGGGTTTTGAAATTTTTGATTATTTTTCAACCGAAAAGCTAGATGAAGTTATTCAAAACTCTCTGGAGATGCTAAAAGCAGTATCTCCTCCATCTGGGAGAACTACAATTATTTTGGACCCACAAATGGCAGGATTAATAGCACATGAATCATTTGGTCATGGTTTAGAGGCAGACCAAGTAGTGAGAGACCGAAGCTATTTAAAACAATATTTAAATAAACAAGTTGCAAATGAAGTATGCACGATTTATGATCATCCCTCTATTGAAGCGCAATATAATTCCTATTTTTTTGATGATGAAGGAATACGTACTGGAAATAATCTTTTGGTGGAAAAAGGGATCCTTAAAAACTTTATTTATGATAGAACGACTGCTGCAAAATTTAAGGCTACTCCTCAAGGAAACGGAAGAAGAGAAAGTTTCTGTCATCCTGTTAACGTGAGAATGACGAGTACTTACTTTGGGTCGGGAGACTATGAATTAAACGAGATGATTTCAGAAATAAAAAATGGTGTCATGCTCGTACATGGTTCTTTTGGTATGGAAGATCCTTTAGGAGGTGGGCTACAATGCACTTCAAAGAAAGCATATCTAATTGAAAATGGAGAAAGAACAAAGATTCTGAAGCAAACAGCTTTAACTGGCTCAGTTTTAGATCTTTTAATGAATATCGATGCAGTTAGTAAAGATAAACTTCAAGTAGAAGGGGGAACCTGTGGAAAAGGAAGTGAAGATTACGTACCCGTTACGACTGGGGGAAGTTATTTAAGAGCAAATAATGCATTAATTAGCCAAGGGTGAGATTATGACAAATGAAAAATTAAATATAATAGAAAATGGTTTGAAAAAGAAAGGAATTAGTGAGTATGAGATTTATCTTGTCGATCAAAAATTATATGAAACAATTTTTATGAAAACTGAACCCGATAATGAAAGACAAGCAAGTTCTTTCGAATATTTTATACGAATTCTTGATCAAAGAAAGGACGAGACTGGTATTGGAGTTATAAATAGTAGTTCATTAAATCCAACGCAAATCGAAAAGAACATCGATCTATGCCAAAAATTATCAAATTTGAATAATAGCTCGAAATATTCCTTCCCTTTAAAGAAAAAAATAGTCAATATCAAAACTGCTGATGAAAAAATACTAAACGACCCAGTAGGAATAAAGAAAGACCTAAGTGAAGAATTAATATCAGAAGCAAAAAATCAGAAGGAGGTTTCAACAACATTTGGGCGTTTCAGGATTCATGTAAATGAAGCATTTCTGCGGAATAGCAACGGAGTCGACCTTAATTCTCTATCCACATTCATTTACATCGAATACGCTTTAAAAGCCCAAAAAGGTCAGAAACTGGCAGAATTTTGGGATTCGGGGTACTATAAAGAAATTAATCACCTAAATTTATCCAAGCGAATAAAAAATTGGGCAAATATAGCAAAAGATACTCTCATTGCTGAAATTCCTAAATCCAGTGACAATGCGACAGTCATTTTCACTCCAGACGTTCTTTCCGAAGCAATCACTCCTGTAGGATTTCATGCTACAGGCATGGCGCATCATCAAAAAATCTCCAGTACCAATCTTGGGGATGTGGTTGCCAGCGATAATTTCACCTTGTACGATAATGGTCTACTTGAAGGTGGAATGAATACTAGAGCATGGGACGCGGAAGGTAACCCACGACAAAAGACTGAAGTAATTTCAAAAGGAGTTTTTAAAAATCGGATATATGATGAGAAGTATGCTTTCTTAGAGAAAAAAAAATCAACTGGAAATGCACGACGTGAGGGAAATGGAGTCATTATGAACGGAGGGACAAATTATGATATCGCTGCGGGAGATTTATCCCTAGAAAAAATGATTTCAAAAATAGATGATGGCTATTACATCAATAAATTTTCTTGGTTAAATCCGGATAGAATTTCAGGTAATTTTGGGGTTGAAATAAGGAATGGTTATTACATCAGGAATGGCGAACTCAGCACACCAATTAAATTAGGAAATGTTAGCGGTAATGTTCTGGAAATGATTAAAAACTGTCTCTTCATCTCTAAAGAAAGAGAGTTCTGTGAAAATGCCCTTCTTCCATATATTGCGTTTTCGGGCTTAGAGGTTTCGTCCTAAATAACAATGTTTTCTTAATTTTTCCTTTTTTTTAATTAATAATTTCGCTTCCCATCAATCTCCAGCCAGAAAGAAAAAGTTCTCTTCGCTAATTTTTAATCTTGATTTATTACATGTAATGAAAAAAAAAAGGTTTACTTTGAACTCTCAATTTCAACATTGATCAAATCATAATCTCTCGATCCTAACCCTAACTCTTCGGCAACTTTGAGTTGAATCTCCCAATGTTTTGAAACTTTACCAGCTTCATTGAGATCAAGCTTTCCAGATTTGGGATCAAAACGAGGAATGTAAGAAAACCATTCATTACTTGCATTTTTTGGAAGATTTTTAACTTCTGAAAGAATTGAATGAGGATTTATCATTGATTCATGAGTCAAATCCACGCAAGCTTGATCTAAAGCGACTGGGTCTACTGATGATAATATTCCAATATCTGGAACAAATGGAACATCAGAGGAACCACAATCACATTGCCACGTAATATCTATTGCATAATTTATGTAAAAAATTTTACTTTCTCCGAAGTAATCTATAACCCCTTTAGCATTATCAACCAGTTGGGTAATAAATTCCTCGTTCGTGGAACTTCCAATATCAAAAACGCCTTGATCACATATAGATCTGCATAAATAACAATATCTGCATTTATCCCAATCTTTTTTCAATATTCTATCATTACCCTTAGTTAAAGCTTTAGTCGGGCACACCTTAATACATTTCTCGCAGTCGGGAATGCATTTCTCATAATTAAGGGAGAATTTCTTGCCCATATGTGCTTGCGCTTTACCGCCTTTACTCACACAGCCAATACCCAAGTTTTTAATTGCGCCTCCGAATCCCGCACCTGAATGACCCTTAAAGTGAGAAGCTAAAACGAGATAATCAAATTCTCGTAAACGCCCTCCTACTAATACTTCATTGAATCTCTTTCCATTTATCTTTTGAATTTCATAATCAGTTCCATCACGACCGTCAAGCATGAAAATTGGTGCTCCCATGGTTTCTTTTGTAAATCCGTGCTGTAGAGCAACGCTCAAGTATTCTCCTTCGTTTGCTCTCCCACTATATTCGGTATGCATGCCAGATAGGTTTTCAGGCAGCCCCCACCCACAAGATTCTGCTAATGAAGGGATCCCCCCCACATCCTTTATATAATCGCACAAGAATCGAAGATATGAAGGTCTTAAATATCTCGTGTTTTCAAGCGCTCCAAAATGAGTTTTCACGACTACCTTATCTCCCGCTTTTATCCTTTCCTCAAATCCCAATTTTTTCAAAGATAGAGGTCCCTTCACTTTACTCATGCTCTGTTCATAAGACTGAGAACGAGCAGTAAAAAAGTATACATCTGATTTCAAGATTATTATTCACTTCCATAATTAAATGTTATTAGTATTATTACTATAAATAATAATCTTTGATATAATTTTACATGAATAAGAAAACGTTCCCTATATTGTACCGGATTGTTTTAGCATTTTTCTGACTATGGTAAAAAAGACTTTTTCAACATTTTCTCCAGATTTAGAAGAACATTCAATAAAATCAAAAATTTCTTGTTTTTTACTAATTTCCAATGCATAATCTCCTTCTACTGATCGCTTTCCCAATTTTGCTAAATCAGACTTGCCCCCAACCATTAAAATCGGAATGTGCTGATCTTGAACCTTTAGAGATTTTTTTAAAACTTCCATCCAATCTTTTAAATGAACCAAACTACTTAAACGCGAAATGTCAAACATAAAGATCCCCCCAGATGAACCCATCAAATATCCGGGTAAGAGCTTTCTGAATCGTTCTTCTCCACCAAAATCCCAAATTTGTAATTTAACGTTCATTTTTTCTATGGTTAATTCTGTTACGTAAAACTCAACCCCAATAGTCATTTTAAAGTCTTCACTAAATTTACCTGTAAGATATCTATTCACTAGAGTGCTCTTTCCTACACCCCCATCTCCAAAAATACACAATTTATACTGAATGTTATTCATGACACGAGTTCTCCAATCATCATCCATTATTTGTTTAAATTTGCTTATAAAATATTGGAAATTGGACAGAAAAAGAATCTTCTAAATAATTTACTGTATTGATCTTTTCCATTTGAGATTTATTCTTAGACTATCTCACTATCAGAAATAAAATTAGATATTTCCTTTCATGGAAAGCATAATTTTTTTACCTTTCATTGATTATTGATATTAAGTTGTGTTCAATTTTTAAGAGTACTGTGAAAAATTATGGCTCGCTGCCCTGAGTGTGCAGGAAAAATGACGTTTAATCCCATGAATAGGCAGATGGTTTGTAACTCTTGTGGTTTATCTCTGACTAGATACGATCTTGATCATTATTGGGAAAAAGTAAGGTCAGAGCATTCTTCCGATGATGATGAAATGCAAAAATCAAAGAATCGTAGAAAAGAATGGTTAGATTGGTATTCAAAAAGTAAATCAGAAAAAGAAACCTATTGAATATAAATCATAAAACTTCAATAAATAACCATCATTAGAGGAGTTCAATTTCTTCTGCTTTTTTTTAAAATTCCTGCATTGGAATTTTTAACAATAGGTAAATTATTATAACAATAGAAGATGATCTAATATATCTTTTAATAGTTATCAAAATTAGGTAAATCTTATTGGAAGAATTAGTAATCTTTAACTTGATAATGTGGTTCTTCGGTTTCACGGCGGTAGCTATATTTATCTTGCTTTTTTTTGTGTCAGCACCATATGGACAGCATATTCGTAAAAAGTGGGGACCAAACATAAATAACAAGTTAGGATGGTTTATTATGGAGGTTCCAACGGTCATTATTTATGTATTTCTTTATATAATCGGAGATCATCCTTTTAACACGCTTACGCTTATTTTTCTCTTTATATGGTTATTACATTATGGACAACGCACATTCATTTTTCCATTCTTAATTCGGGCAGTTCAACCAATGCCAGTAACGATCATTTTGTTTGGAATGACATTTAATGGAATTAACACGTATCTCCAAGGACGTTGGATTAATACGTTTGCAGATCCTTATTCCCTTCAATGGTTATTAACTCCTATGTTTATAATCGGAATAATTATCTTTGTAATTGGATTTTTTATCAACCTTCAAGCAGATCACATAATCCGAAATCTTAGAAAGCCTGGAGAAACTGAATATAAAATACCATATGGAGGCATGTATAAATACGTCAGTTGTCCAAATTACTTGGGAGAAATCACTGAATGGGCTGGTTGGGCAGTAATGACATGGTCATTTCCAGGTTTGATTTTTGTTGCTTGGACAATCGCAAATCTCTCACCACGAGCTCGATCAAATCACAAATGGTATTTGGAGACATTCCCTGATTATCCTAAAAACCGTAAAGCATTAATTCCGTTTATCTATTAGGTAAAATAGTTCCGGAATGATGAACATCATGGATGTTAAGAAAGATCGATCGAAAGCATTATTCATTTGCTTTATTTCCTACTGCTTAGCATTCATGGTGTCCATTGGAACTTGGCTCTTTTTTTCTTATTTCCCTTTTTTAATGAAGATCCTGATCGCAGATATTTCTGCTACGGTGATAATATTTGTATTTAGTTCAATTTTCAAAAATGTTAGCTTGTATGATCCATACTGGAGCGTTGCTCCTTTTATAATTATACTATTGTACTACTTCATTTCTGTAGTTTCTTATCACGATTTATTAAGACAGACCGTTGTTTTCATATTGGTTTGCTCGTGGTCCATTCGTTTAACATTTAATTGGATGCGACAATGGAGGGGTTTAACTCATGAAGACTGGCGTTATGCTGAGAGAAGAGAAAAGAACGGGAAATCTTTTTGGATCATTAATCTATTTGGATTACAATTAATGCCTACATTCTTGGTCTATCTTGGGTGCTTATCATTTTACCCCGTAATGTTTGAAGGAACCAACTCATTTGGACCACTCGATCTTTTAGCTTTTATCATTACCTTGGGAGCCATAATTATCGAATCTTTAGCAGATAGACAGTCATACAATTTTAGGTGCAAGAGAGAAACCTCAAAACAATTCATTAGAACAGGATTATGGGCGTATTCAAGACATCCTAATTATTTTGGAGAAGTATCGTTTTGGTGGGGTGTTTTCCTTTTTTCAATTGCTTCTAATCCGTCATCTTGGGTTTTTATAATCGGACCAATATCAATAACGACCCTTTTTCTTGGTATTAGCATTCCACTAATGGAAAAAAGGAATCTCCGTACGAAACCATCTTATGAAAAATATAGAGAACAAGTATCTGCTTTTATTCCTTGGTTTCAAAAGAAAAAAGAATCAAAAATTTAAAAATCTATTTTCTTTTGCTCGCAATATAGTATTTGGATCTTTTTAATAAAATCCAACGAATAATAGGTCTAACTAAGGGAACAAGATGTCTTTTAAATCCAATCCATTTTTTAACATCCTCATAAAAATCTGATAATTCGTGATTTTGAAATTTGAGCAGTTCTTGGATTTCCTTAGTATCATAAAAACCACAATGGGAATCGTTTTGCGCAAAAGCTTCTTCAGGAAAAAAATGCCGACCAAATCCCATTATTTCCAACATGTCGTCTAAATGTTCCCCGAATTCTATCTGACATTGTTTACCACCACCTAAATTAAATGTTTTACCCCAAATTTCACGCGTCTCAATGGCATTTACAATTGCCAAAGCAACATCTCTGGTGTCGATAATTTCTACTGATGTTTTTAGTGCCATATCAAACATCACTGGTCTAAATTTCAACATGTCGGTTGAGGTACAATATGATAACCTAAAAATTACATAATCTATTCCAGATTCTTGTATCACGCGTTCTGCAGCCAATTTTGATTCTGCATAAGGGTGACCCGGTGAAATATTCACAGGATCTGTTATTTTAATATTAGGATTTTTTATACGGTCACCATAAACGGCTATTGAGGAGGTATAGATTATTTTCATGGGTTTTTTCTGATGCAAAATTGCATTTATGATATTTCTTGTCCCTTCGACGTTAACGATAAACACTTGATCACTTTCGGGATTATAATAAGATGCCGAAGGGATCACAGCAGCAGTATGAATTATGATATCTTGGTCTTCTACAGCAGCTTTTACTTCTTCATAATTTTCAACGCTTCCCCAAATAATCTCTACTTTTTTTAAATAGGGAACGAATTTTTTTTTATTTTTTTTTGACGCTCTTAAAAATAGTCTTATATCATAGATCTCGGATCTTGATAAAAGTTCATTAAAAATGTCAATTCCTACAGTTCCGGAAGCTCCTGTAAGGAGGACTTTTAATTTTTCCAATTTTTTGTTAGCCTACTAATATCCCAAAAATGATAATTCGTGAATTTATAAATAGTTAATGTTATGAATAAGATATTTAATGATGTGAAAGCATTTTTATTCATCCAAATTTTGCATCAAACATCTCAATGAGTAATTCTTCCAGTTTTTCCACGGGGATATCTAATAACGTGATTTCTAGATGTCTTCCTCTTTCCGCTTCTTCTATTCGGACTGTTTTTGATGCGATTATTTTTAATTGGTTAAGTTGGCGTACGTATTTTCTAAACGACATTTTTACATGAGGTTCTATATTATAGGTTTCACACACTGCTTGATAATCCTCAAAAGCTTCGTCAACAACTGCATATTCCTTAGTCATTAATGACCTTGTGATTCCATAAAGAGCTAACAATTCCTGATCATTTAACTGGTCCACGATATCTGCTCTGAATGTGGGGTAAACTTCATTGGATGCTGCTCTAATTAAATTGGCTGTTATATGGTCTAATCCTTCTTTATCTGCTTTGGATCCGCTCTTTTGAAATATTTCTATGCCATGCCTCATATTACTATGGTCCACAACAATTTGACTAACCATTGTGAGTAATTCTTCGTTCATTACATATTCTTTGAATGCTAATTCTGCCCTATATTGTAAAATAGTCATTGCTTCTTCGAAATTATATGGTTTGAGGTTAATTTTATCATTTAATCTGCTTAAGATTCTTTCGGTTTCGATTTTCATCCAATCTCTCTTTCTACTTATTAATAATATCGAAAGCTTGGCATTTTGATGACCAAATGTTTCCGCGATGTCAAGTAACGCAAGAACGTCTTCAGGGCTTAAAAGATGGACCTCATCAATAATAAGAAGCATGTAACCTTGATCATTGACCAATTTGGTAAGGATTAATTTTAAAGCCTCATCATCTGAAAATCCTCTCCCTGAGCCATGGGTGTACTTGGCTAAGAGCTCTCTGATTATCTTACTTTTGGAACGAAAGTTGATGCAGTTATAATACTCAATAAATAGGTTTACATCCTTTTCTAGAGCAACAGATTTAAACATCTTTCCAAAATATCGTGCGGTAACTGTTTTACCAATTCCTCCCTTTCCTAATAACAAGCAATTAATAGAAGGTTGTTCCTTTTCCTCTAGAATACGGCGATAATTGAAAATTAGACTTTTAAGAGTGTCGTCTCGACAAAATAATTTATTAGGTACGAAACTGAAATCAAGCGAGCTCGCCTGTTTAAATACTGATTTCTTCATAAATTCTTGCCTAAATAGATCCTCGTCCATGATAAACTGCTACTTATTGTTAAAATTATAGTTTGATAAGTTATAATAGGATATTTTAAGTTTAAAGTTTCCCATCCTATTAATTTTATAATATCTATGTTGCTAATAAAATTAATTACCAACATTAAAAATTAAAAATAGAGAAAAATAAACGCTAATATTATAAAATTACTTAAAAACGAGAGTTGAGAGGATGCATGGTCGTATAAGATTCTTTAATTTTTGTGATATCATTTTTTGCGTAGATTCTGGTGGTATTTGGGGAACTATGACCCAAGATATCTTGTAATTCGCTGATATCCATACCAGATCTTCTTAAATGAGTTGCTCCCGTATGTCTAAACACATGAGGCGTGATAACTTTATTGCTTGAAAATCCACATCTCTCTCTGATCAATTTAATATCTTGTTGAACAACTCGAGGGTTCAATTGCTTTTCTCGAGTATTTACTATTAAATAATCTTCTTCATCATAAGAAATTCTATTTTGAAGTGAATTGTTGAAAATCTCAAGAGTCTTCTGATCAACTGGAACTATTCTTTCTTTATTACCCTTTCCTCTTAATTTAATATAACCCTTATTAAAGTCTACATCTTGGACTTTAATATTACATAATTCACTTACTCGTGCCATTGTAGAATATAATAATCTGATAATGAGATAATAACGATCACTTTTTCTGGAATTAAATAAAGATTTATCCTTCAATTTCTCAAAGATTACTTCAATATCTTGCACATCAAGAAATTTCGGTAAACTCTCTTCTAATTTAATTTTCGGGCTTTTAATTGTGGTCATGGGATTCTTTGAGATAAATTCATTTAAAGTGAGAAATTTAAAGTAAGAACGCAATGAAGCAATCTTTCTACTAATTCCCTTTTTTGTATAATCCATATCCTTTAATTTTTTAAGAAACAACCTAATTCTTTGTCTGATAACCGGCGATTCAAGGTCTATATCTCCAACAAAATTAACAAACTTTTCCAAATCATAACGATATGCCTTTATCGTGGAAATTGCGCATCCTTCCTCGACTTCTTTACTAATTAAGAAATCTCCAATGAAATCAGAAAATTTATATCTTTCCATAATAAGTCAAATGACATCGTGATATTACATAATACCTTGTGATATTCAGGTAATATCACTCATGATAAGAAAAAGTGGGTAATACTCGAGAATTAATCCTTTTTTAGATGGCGGAGATATTTACACGCATTAATTCCTGCACGTGCCCCCTCAGCAGCAGCAAATACGACTTGGTACAATCCCCCAGTTACATCTCCTGCTGCAAACACACCTTTAATATTGGTTTGTTGATTTTCATCGACTTTCACATTTCTGTTTTCATCTAATTCTATTCCCGCTTTCTTAAAGATTGAATTCGACGGTATGTGAGATAATATAAATAAGCAATTCAAATCATATTCTGATAATTCGTTATCTTCACTCAATTCTTTATTAACAGGCTTACACTTGATTTTTTGAATAATTCCATTTGCATCTGGTACAGCTTCTATTATCTCTGTTTTATCAATTATTTTAATTCCTTTTTCTTTTACCTCTTTAGCTATCTCAGGGAGCTCTTCAAAACCAACTTTAGTAATAACGTGAGTAATGCATCCCATTTGATGAAGCGATAATGCATCTTCTAAAACTTCCTTATCATCTCCATATAAATATACTTGTCTTTCTTTATATAACGGACCATCACATAATGCGCAGTAAGAAACACCATATCCAATTAAACCACTTTCATTTTTAATAATTTCTTTTCTTTCTCCCATACCAGTAGCTATAATAATTGCATCAGATGAAATATTTGCTGTTCTTGTTGATACAATGTTCATTCCCATCCCAACCATGAGAGATATGACATCCCCTTCAATTAATCGCACGCTTTCATGACTTTCAGCATGTTCAATGAATTCTTTCAGTAGATCTGGTCCTGAAATGTTTTTTTTTCCTAACCAATTTTGAATTTCCTTAGTTTTTGCTAGAGCTGAAGATTCTTTTCCAATCAATATTATTGTATCTCTATTTGATCGTCCGCAATATACTCCAGCACTCAATCCCGCTGGACCAGCACCTATTATTAATACTTCACACTTATATTCGTCCATTAAATCGAACTCTTTTGCTATTTTATGTAATAAATACTCCTTGATTCAGTTTAAAGTTTTCTATTTTTTTTAACTATAAGTAATGATCTCTTGAATTGGATCAAATATCAGTCTAAACATTCTCATGTAAACCAGAATAATAAAAAAAACCAGAAAAATAAAAAAAAAAGTCTAATTAACAGATATAAAGTTCATTTCCACAAGCAAACTCATTTGTCAGCACAAATACGGTAGATCCCCACCTTTTAATGAAATCAGGAAATTTTAAAGGAGCCAAGTAATGTGTTCCCGCTTCAGTTCCATTACTTATCCAAATGTCACCACCATTAGAATACGCACAATAATATATTTTATCTCCGGCTATAGTGATATATCTCGGATTGCTATTTGCACTCCCTGGATTACTATCCGCAACTATTGTTGTTCCCGCTTCAGTTCCATTTGATTTCCACAATTCATGTCCTGAAGTCGAATTATATCCATTGTAATAAAGATAACTGTCGCTTGCAACAAGATATGATATGTCTCCTCCACTTCCGATATAAATATCTTTAACCATATACGTACCTAGTGCAGTTCCGTTCGTTCTCCATAATTCATGCCCATAGGCGAGGCTATTTCCTTCAAAATATAGAACGTTATTTAAAACTGCGGATTCTAAGTTTGTATCGCACCCACTAGCAGTCCCATTATAAATATCCTTTATCATTGTAGTTCCCTCGGGCGTGCCATCAGTTTTCCATAATTCCCTTCCATGAGTGCTATTATATGCAGTG